>Ga0190348_1000009_pt1 | contig 52224 bp, 69 predicted proteins | sample 48721367_MG_FD_161658 | JGI IMG/M metagenome (GOLD analysis project Ga0190348, IMG submission 161658) | Hydrothermal vent microbial mat bacterial communities from Southern Trench, Guaymas Basin, Mexico - 4872-13-6-7_MG | ecosystem: Environmental > Aquatic > Marine > Hydrothermal vents >... | reverse complement strand
GACCGTGAGATTGTTCCAATAGGTCCTAATCGTGGTGTAGAGATAACCAGCATCAGCATCAACAGAAATGGACAAAACAGTATAATAATTAGGAGCCAAAGAAGGCTGAACAATAGTAATGGAAGTAAAAAGAATGTCCCAAATAGCCATTGATTCATCATAAATATAAATGGTGAAATTATGCAAACCATAAGCGTTTTTATTGAAAGACCAAACAGCACTACCTTCGGATTGTGTGGCACCAAGCCAAGTGCCATTGTCAGCAACACGATAATAATATGAACCAAATTGAGTTCTAATTGTGGTGTAGAAATAACCAGCATCAACATCAACGGAAAAAGAAGAAACCAGATAGGAATTCTTTTCTTTATAATAAAAGGTCGATGTTGCCTGACCCATATTTCCAGCATCATCCCACGCTTTAATGGTTAAAGTATGCCATCCTTCGTAAAATTGAAGCGGACGGTGTTTTGGATATTGAGCCCAATCATCACCAGTAAATGATTCACCATCGATAATGAGAACTTTATCGTCTTTATCAAAATAAGACTTACGTTCATCAATAATAGTGTATGAAAAGGGGATGACTTGTAAATTAGAGTAGGGATTAGATTCGGTCCGATTTTCAGGAGAATAAATAATAACATCCGGGGCGATAGTGTCCTTGATAAATGAGATGTTCAAATGTGAAGTTGTTCCTGCGTTATCAATCATTGTAATGTTCATCCAGAAAACAGACTCGTCTATTGACGCCCAGATCGTAGAATTCATTTGCCAATAAGTATAAGTTGAATTTAATGCTGAGTTTGTATAAAGCGTTTCCATCCAATACGAGAGATTTCTTTCAGTTGTAATTGTTGCCCAAATTCTACAAACAGATGTAGAAGTGAAATTCACATAATAGTCCTGTCCGTTGGAAAGTGGGAAAGTATTTGGTGTTGTTGTATAAGAAATGCCACAAGCGGTTGCATTTGAATCTTCCCAACCAGCTATGCCAGACTTTGTGTAATCAATCGCAATATAATCATAAGTCGTTATTGCAGAATCGACTTCTATTGAATGATAAATTCTGAATGGATTCTTATTAATATCAACAGTTGCCGTATAATTCAAAAGAATATTACCATCAAGATAAAAAACAACAATATCGTCAGGTCTATCGACTGAAATACGAATTGTATGCCAATTATTATCTAACGCTTTTGTATAAGTACCAAGTTTTGTATGTATTGTCCACCAATCTTCGACGCCACCATTTGAAAATAGAAATACAATAGTTCCATTTGCATACCAGACAAAATTTACATATCGAGTACCACCCCCTTCTGAAAAAGCTGGCACAGTAAAAACATAATTATTATAATCAGTCGTTGTGTTTACAAATCTAATTCGTGTTTCGGCATACCAGGGATTATCACCTGTTGTCCATTCGTCGCCATAAATGTCATCGCCATCTCCAGTATTTAAAAAGATATAATTCTTATCAACCCCATCTCGTTCGTCATCTGCAAAATAGAGAATGCCATCTTTTCGATAAGAAGTTGTTTGTGTGTAGCCAACAGACCATTCATTACCATTTGTTGCTTCGTACCATTGGTAAGTGTAATTGTATTCATTCAGATAATCAATGACCATTATTCCACGCCCGTCATAATATTGGTCGATAATTCCATAGCAGACTTTGTGTTTGTCCGTAGGTTCCCATATTCCTAACCAAGTCGATGATGATTCATTCCTAACGACTATTCCATCAAGAATTATTGCCACCCAGGAATCTTTAAGAATATAAAACTCAAACGTATGCCAGCCACTCCAGCTTGAAACCGAATAAGAAGAATCCGTTGTCCCGGAAATAAGGTTATAGTTCATATAACGATTTGTTGTAAGTGTTGTGTATAATGTTGTTGAACTACGAACCCAAGCATAAAGTTTGTAAAAATACCAAGTGCCATTGTATTTTCCCATAACGGAAATTGACATCAAATAAGTTGCAGTTATATTTGGAAAATAGAATCTTGTTTTAAAACCAATTGATTGTTGTTCTTGATATTCATACCACCCTTCATCAGGAACTTCAACACCACTAACTCGGTCATTTGTAGCATTTTCATGCCCGATGTACATATAGCCGTCATATCGAGCCGATGCAGGAGAATGATATTCACCCCAATAATCGCTACCGTCATCTTTCAACCGCCCGTTATCGTAGTCGGCGGTTTGGAAATAATCAAGATATAAGGTAGCATAGTCCCCAGAATGAGCGTCAATAGAAATAAATGAATCCCCAATATAAGTGTAAGATAAATCGAAAAAGTCCATATCTTTGTATGATTCTCGTATTAAAACATCATTAGCATAATAGAGAACTTTAAGATTCGGTAAAAATGTTATATTAAATGTTACCCAGCCCCCATCGTAAATAGTGTTCTGTACGGTATGATAATTTGATAGATAGTTCGTTGAACTATATGCGTATGTTGCTATTCCAGCTCTCAAATATGATTGCGTCCAGGAAATTTTGAAATAATGATTAACACTCCCATCATAATCTATACGGATTGAGAATGCAATTGCATCGATTGTTGAAACATCTTCTACAGCCAATTTAACTTCATACGAATATGTATGGTCAAGTTGCGGTTCAGGAAGTAAGAGCAAAGAATCTGCACCAAACATATAAACATAATCGCCCGCATTGTCGTTTGTCATTGCACAAACACTTGAATTTCTCCAACCAGAAGCGTCTCCAGGAATTGACCAGACGAAATTCGGTCCACGACTAAAATCATTCCAAAATTCCGACCCAAAATCGTTCACATTATTGGTATCTGAAATTATGTGCAAATTATCAATATAAACGATGTTGTCTGGTTGTCCGTCATCTCTTCTTGAAACGCCTATTTCTATCTCGAGATAATCACTTGACGTAAGCGAATATGACCCCTTGTCATTTGAAACGTCAAGTGTTAATAAAAACCATGAATCTTCTGCCGGGGCTTCTATACGATAATCTGAAGAAACTGTTCCTTTGTTTATGAAAACGACATTTGAATATGTGGAAGCCAACGTTCCCCGGATTATCGCATTTGTTGAATAAATAGTATTTGAGTCGTCCCAGAAGATTCTGTAAACAACTGACCACAGGCGATTATCAGTAGCAATATCTCTACCAGAAACGACAACAAAGACAGCTTCCATCGAAGAATCAGCATCTTTCAATAAATCAAGGTACATATTCATTGTTATTGTCACATTCGCATTATGAATAAGTTTACCAAAATCTTTTGCAACAGAAGAGTCTTCATTATTATCAAGCTGTAAAAGTCTAAAATAGTCAATGAAGAAAGATTCCGAACCAGTAAAAGTCGTCGGATAATCATTTCTAGTAATAACGATTTTTATTTCAGTTTCGGTTCCAGACCAGTCCGGCAAACCAGATAAATCAACTCGTAGAATTTTCCATGTCGAGCCAAAATCATAATTCGGGTCAGTATAAGTAATAGTAATATAGCCACCTGAATCCTTAACCCCATATAATTGGAAGCCTGTTGAAGAATTTGTTCTCACCCGTATTTCAAGATAGTCATAAACATTTGAGCCTATTGATTGCCCAGTAAAACCAAGCTCAAAAAATGAAGAAGTTGATAATGCTGTTGTGACAAAGTAGCCATTTTTAACACATGAAGTCATTGATGTTGATGAGAGATATACAGATTCATTATCTTCGTCAAAATCCCACGCATCAGATAATTCAGTATAGGCAAAATCAGTATAGTCGTTTTCTACAACAAAAGAACAATCACCTTCATAGACTTTTGCACGCTCCACAGTAAAATTGGCATCACCAACCCAGTTATAAGTCGCTTTATCATATTCTTCGCAATTGTAATATGTTTCATAGATAGCGTCAGTAGAAGCGTCTGTTGCAGAAGGATTTCCATAATAGAAATAAACATAATTATTCCCACTAACAACATTTGTCATATTAACATACACAATACTATTGCCACTTTCATTCCAGATATGGATTGAATATTCCAGTAGCCCAGAAGCAGGGTTTTTCAAAAATCGAATATCACTACCATCATCATTAGTATGCGAATAATCAAGATTTGAAGAATTAAAAACAATACGTACAGAAATAAAAAGATGATTAGATGCTGAAATAATCGTTAAAGTTCTCCTATAACGCCAACTATAATTCCACCAGCTATACTGAGTTGACATATCGTCTTCTGTATAACTAGTAATAGAAGATGTTGACATAGAATCAACAACAACTTCGTCTTGGAAATGATAATACTTATTCCCGTTGTCATCATCTCGAGAATCATCAGACCAGATTTCCACCTTATCATACGTAATTGTGAAATTTGTCGCACGATAATAGTCGGCAATAGTAATAAGTTGGTCATAAGTGAGATTACACTCGAGAGCAATAAAAGAACTAACTTGTGAAGTTGTAATAACATCATCCATATCAATGATTATTGAAGCATTATCAAGCCCTTGAGAAGAAGCGGTGCCAATTTTCACATAAGGAGCGGAATTGAGATAGTCTTGTGAATTGGCGAAAACAGTTGCATTGATAGACCCGCCAGTAGAAACAGTATAGAGCCACCTAGTTGTTGTATAGCTGTTGCCTTGAGAATCGACCGCTCTAAGAGTTAAATTCCACAAATCGTCCGTAGTGAATGAAATTGTTGTTGTTTGTGTTGTTCCTGAACCAGACGCCGGGGAATACCAGGTGTAATTCAGAATATTATTAGTGTACAAATACATATATGAGACATCAGAATCCGGGTCTGAAAGAGAACATTGTATTGTGTAGTCATTGCCAGAAGCAGTATAATTATAGACTTCCCAGTTGTTTTCCGGGGAAAGCCAAGAAATCGAAGGGGGATTACTCGGCGGGGGATTGTCACGGTACCAAGTATGCGTGACTGATTTTTGACTATAATAAATAGTGTCTTGATCTGGGCAAATTTCGGGCGGTAAAAAGAGCTCAATGTTTTTTAAAGTTAATTTACACGTATGAGCCCCAACCAAATAGTCTTGAATGTTTATATTAACGCCTGTGTAATTGTAAACAAATCTAACTCTTTTTCCGCCCATTTCTCTATCATATTCATCATCTACAAACCCACTTAATTTTAAAATGCCATCAATTTTCAGCTCAAAATTATATTGCATTTGTATATAAAGAATAAAAGGATGTGAATAGTCGACTGAAAATTGTGTATTAATTGAAAACGTTTCTGTTGTCGTCGTATATGGGAAAATTTCATTCTGAGAAGGGTTAGTGATTGTATATGTGAAAGTTTCGGATGAATAAAAAACAGCATAAACGGTATCAGATGAAGAGGCTTTTGTCCCAAAATCATTTGGCGGGAAATCAGTATCTTGTAAATTAACTTCAAAATAATAATCATAGCTCTTAAGATAATTGTTTTCATCAAATATATCTTGTAAACTACTGAAGGTTATGTCATCTGTTGACCCACTGGCAATTGTTTTTGATTCAACACCATTATCAACTTCCGACCCATCGATATACAATTTCCAGTAAGCATTAAAAGTAATGCTTGATGGGTCATTGTTTGTTATAGTGACTTTTCCTTCGAAGGTTCTTGTGTCAGTAGTCCAGCAATCATACCATATTGTCCCATCAGCTGGCGAGACATTTGAAACACTCCAAGTTGGAGCAATTACCCCTAATGATGGGACTGAAATAAAGAGTTGCCATAAGAACAAGGCTAGAATCATAAAGGTTGCAATAATATGTAACATTTTTGATGCTGTAGAGTTAATTGTTTTTGAATGATTACGTTTTACAGTATCTTTATTTTTACTGAGTTCTTTTTTTATCTCAGCAATTTCCTTTTCGTGACGTTCCAGCTTATTCTGAATGGAGATTATTGCCAGATCGTGTTTTAAAACTATGTGTTTTTCGGATAAATCCATTTTTTACCACCTACCTAATGTATTAATCATTAAAATAATAAATAATTCTTTTTAATACTTTAATATCTAAATCATTCTGGGAAGAGCAATTGATTGGAAATTTTGCGTTCAACAACAGCAATGGTGTCATTGTGTTTCTTGGAGCTTGAATGAGATAAGTGAAATCGACCATTATTATCAAGAAAATATAAGAACAAACAGTAATAAATAATCATCGTAAAAAGAAAAAAGAAGAATGCGTACGCCGTACGCACTTATTCTGTTTTCACATAATTTTTAACAAAAAACACCCAAAGACCAGACTTTAGTAGAAAGTCTTTCTTTCTTTGGCGTTTTTTGTATTGTTGATAAAGGTCTTCATTATACTGACTTGAAAAACCACACCAATCGCAACCACTAGTCCATTGAGAATAAAAACTAGTGGTGCCACATTCTGGACAGACGAAAAAATCATCTGTCCTGATTTTATGTGGTTTTCTTTTATAGAAGAACTTAGCCAGAAATTTAGGAATTAATGGCACGGGAATATGTGTGCCATCTTTTAATTCTATAAGGTCATAATAATGACCATACGGCTTGAATTCAATTTTCGCCGTGAATCCTAAATCAAACTGCTCTTTGATAATCTTTCTGGCAGAATCAGAAAGTTGAGCAGTTGTATTAGCTATAGCAGCTATAACAAAGTATGGTTGCCACATGTGAATGTCTATCAAGTTATCAAATAAATTGATAACATGATAAAAAACATCATAGTCAACAAGTTCAACATCAATTTTTCTTGAAGAGACAAAACGACCTTTAATTTTTATAATTAAATCGCCGTTTCTATTTCTCTCAAAAGAGAGTGAAATAGAATTGTCTCTGTCAAAAACAACGAGTTTACCAGCTATTCCTTGATAGGAATTAAATCCTTTTTCAAGGAATAATTTTTTTATAAAATCTCTCAATTCTGTATGAGAGATTTTTGCGTTCGGTGTTATTATCTTCATTTTATCATCATCACCAAATTGAATGTTCACATAAAACTAAGACATACATATTTATAAATATTGTGCAAGGAGAAAATACACAAGAATCAATCATCTGTTTCAGCTAATAAAAGCCAGGTCTGGCGGTCATCTTTAAACATCGTAGTCCTTGATGAAAAAGGAATTAAATGAACAAAAGTCTCTCCAAAAAATAAAACTTCGGCTTTCAATACATCATCATCAAAAAGTGGGAAAGAAAAAACATCATCAAAAGGCACATCAAGCTCAATGAAAAAATCAATGTCAGAATTTTTCGTTGGAAGTTTTTCGCTTAAAGGACTCATTGAGCCTGCAACATAAATTTTAGCATTTTTAAGTTCAAGAGTTTTTATGAGATATTCGGCAAATTTTTTCAGAATAGAAACATCAATGCGATAATTTTCTTTATGTGACTTAGAAAAAGTTATTTCAGGAGTATGCTTTTTTTTCTTAGGAGAAGAAGAACTAATGCGATGATAAAAACCGAGTTTTTTCTTAGCCATTATTAATCACCATCAATAAAAAAGGGATAGGGGAAAGCCAAAGGTGGCGAACATTCTTTTTGGTGAGAAAAGAAAAAATCCACCAATGGCTTTATGAAAACTAGCGTGAAAATCATTTATAAAATTTCTTCTTACTAAAAGGATTGAGTTCTTGTTCAAGCCTATCAAACTAAAAGGATTGAGTTCTTGTTCAAGCCTATCAAGCTCGTCTAAGCGTCTATCAACTAACGAAATGATTTCTGGAGTAAGAATATCACCAAAATTAGTTAGGGTCGAATCATTTTTCTCAATAGATTCTTGTATCTCAAAATAAAGGTCTTCTAGATCAGAATGAGAATAAGATTCGGCTCTCTCGAGAAACTCAATCATTCGTAAAAGAAACAACGTATTAAGTGGCACAGGTGGATTAGGATAACTTTCAGCCAAATCAATTTTAAGAAAAATTTTTAATTTATTTAGAACTGTTTCTGCATCCATTTTACATCACCATTTGAAATTTTCTCAGAAAAGATTCCCCATGGAAGGTAATTTTATAAACAGCAAAATCACCAAAAATATTGGGATTGTACCTTCTAACAGATTCATCAATCATCACCAAATTGAATGTTCACATAAGAATTAGACATAATTATGTAAAAATGTTGTGCAAGGTGAAAATACACACAAGCAATAGAAAAAGGTTGGCGGATGGAAAAATCCGCCGTTGAATGAACGTTAATGAAGGTATTGATATGAACTTACTTAAGAAAATCGTTTGGCAATTTATTATTTTTGTGATTACTGAAAATCAGTAAGTAATTTTTGTCAATTGCCGTTGAAATTCTTGTTTAAGTTCTAGTTCAAATGGCAGAACAAAATTGAACCTTCGCTCAATAACAGCAATAGCCTTCTCGAGAGCAGTAATGACATCTTGTTCTAAATATTCATTCGACATTATATTCATCACCTATAAGCGTTTTTCCAACCCATTAATTTGCTTCTCATTTTTTTCATAGAAATAACATATTGGAAAGGAACGGCATAAAACGTTTCAATATAACCATGAACATGAGCTCTTATAACACTCAAACGGTTCTCGAGTATGTTAGTAAGGTCAACAAAACGCACTAAAAGTCTGGAAGTAATGACATGAGCGAGATAGGTCACCCCTTCAGAACGGTGTCGTTTGGCAAAATCAACTTTATCTGGTCGCACCCAGATTTTTGCGGAAACAGGCAAGTTATTGGTCCCGGTAACTTCAAACCAGATTTTTTTGCCAAAATTATTATAAATGGCTAAATCTGGTATTGCCTTTTCTGGCGGGGAAGCAGGGTTATATTCATTACTCAGAGCCATGAAGCCAGTTAGTTCCACTTCAAAACCGAGACTCTCGAGAAAAGAACAAACAATCATCTCACGGCGGTTGCCATCATCCCAAGTGTCTCTATAGGCTCTTTTGAGAAATTGGCGGTCCGGACCAGTCATTTTTCATCACCAACATCAGCATAAATGCTTTTAAGTATTCTCTTGAAGAGACGTTTTAGCTTAACTTGTTTTTCAGAATCAAAATGCCCAAATACATAGACCATCTGATTCAGCATAATTTGAACATCAGCTAATTCATCTCTCACTTTTTCGACATCGGCGATGCTCCAAAGTTTTCCTTTCCGTTTAAATTTTTGAATAGCCTGAATTAACTCTGCACATTCTTCTATCATCATTTCAATTTGAGCTTGCTCGCCAAATTCTAAAATGGCTAAATGATAAATGTGGTTTTCGATAAGCGGTCCTACTTTTATTGCTTTTTTATCAGTTATTCTTATCACCAGCCTTCAAATACTTTTATGGATTCAAGAAGCCCTTTGAATTCTTCAAGTACGCTGTAAAAGATATTTGGCGTATATTTATTCTTAAGCGAATCTCTAACAGAATTAAAGGTCTTAAAATTATCCTGGATGGTTAGAGCGTTAAGAAGCTCTAATGCATCAATCAGATAAGCTATATCGCATGAATCAACTTCAATAGTTACTTGTGCTTGTTTTTTAATTTCGATTGTTATCACCTTCTAAAAATTGGTCGAGTTGATGGTAATTATCTTTAGAAACACTAGAAGCCAGTTTCTTTTTGAAACTGGAATTAAGAGTCTTAGCAATCTGGACGTACTCTGGATTAAGTTCAATACCAATTGATTTTCTGGCAAGTCTTTTAGCCACACGTAAGGTTGTGCCACTACCAGCGAAAATATCTAAGACTATACCAGGAACGGTAGGAGCATTACAATCACAATTAGCAACAGTCTCAATGGTGTAAACTGAATCACCCATCCGTTTAATGTCATATTTTCCTTTTTCTCGATTTTCTCCAAAAGATTTCCTGATAGTTTGTTGAGTGAAAATCGCACCACATTTACTACAAATTGCTTTTGGGCAACCAGCTTTAATCATAGGCTCAATCAATTTTTGTGGGAACGGGGCAAAATGAGCTTCAGAAAGATTTTCAGTAGAAACATCCCAAACAGCACGTTTATTCCTACCAACCAGCTCCCCGGAGAGAACTTTTTCAAATGTTTTATTAATTGATTCAGAAGAAAGACTACGATATTTTCTGGTTTTTTCTGGATTGCGAACACTTTTGCATGTAATAATATAACTTTGAGAAAAAGGCTCAAGAATTTGATTGAAGAAATACTTCTGGGACTTGACAAAGAAAAAGACATACTCAAAATCAATAGTAAAGCGGTTCTTACAACTTGAGGGCATAGCGTTTGGCTTTCTCCAGATAATAGTATTTCTTAGAATCCACCCACGATTAATCATTTCTAAGGCAAAATGAAAAGGAACACCAATAAGACATTTGGGGGGAAGAGTTGTGTTTGGTTTAGAACGTTTTGGCATTTTTGACATTTTAGTATCTTCACGACCAAGTTCTTTATCAATGCGCTCAGCCATTGACATTGTCGCCCCGGAAGAGTATGAATCGCCAATAACAACCCAAACGGTCCCGGTTTTCTTCAGAACCCTATGGCACTCATCGAAAATATCGCATAAATGTGCAACATACAAATCTACACTCGGTTCTTGACCCAATTCGCCTGACCAACCATCAGCCCAATTAACTGGGTCAGTATTATAGTCACGCAGATTGTAATATGGCGGGGAAGTAATAATACAATCAATGGATTCAGATGGGAAATTACGTAAGACTTCTAAAGCATTACCTTGAATAATTTTGTTAATGTGCTTTTCAATATCAATCATTTTTCATCACTTCTTAATGTTTTTCCCAGAAGTTCATTAATGAAATCTCTTTGATTGTAGAGTAACTTCTTTTTTCTCAAAGTACTGAAAATTTGGTCAACTATTTTATTTGGGTCATTTTTATTGTCGAAGATAAAGTTCTCTTGTAAGAAAACAAGCATTGCATTTTTGTTTACTTGAATCGGCACTTCTCTTTCATGGAAGGCAATTGCTCGCTCCATCAAAGTGGGGATTAGTCTATCATCAAATTTCTTTATGATGTTTTTTTCTTCTATTTTAGGCATTTTTATCACTCTCCAAATAGCTAACTAAAGAATTTTGTAAATAATAGTTGAGACGTTTTCTTGCTAACTCATAATATTCGGGATTCTTTTCAATAAGAATAAATGGAAAACCCAATAAATGAGCTGCAATGCCAGTAGTACCAGTACCAGCAAAAGGGTCTAAAACAATACGTTTTTCAGGAAATTTACTTTTGCCAAGTGCAAGAGTTATTAGATATGACATCAATTTTATCGGCTTGACAGTTGGATGAAAATTCTTTATTTGTGTTCTCTTCGAACAATCATTCACAACAAAAGCTTGACCAGCACTACTTCGAAAATCATCTGTAGTCTTTGTTAGTGAGTTTTCTAATCCTTTATCTCTCTCTGTTCTACTGGCTTTTGGCACTTTTAAGAATGGGAAAATCTTTTGTGCTTCTAGAGGCAGTTTTTCGATTCGCTTCTGAAACCAAAAATCCAAATCAAAATATCTGGAATATTGACCAGAATCATTTGGCGAAAGATTGTTTGTTTGTGGAGCAACTAAAAAACCTTGTTTATGCCCACCAGTATGTTTTTTTCCCAATTTTGCTGACCCACTAACAGAATGTTCTTTTCCATCATTTAATATTTTGTCTGAAACAAGAAGATTGGCGGGAAAACGACCCCTTTCGTTTGCAGTTCCGTATTTAATAGAATCAGATTCTGCCCATCCATAGATAATAGTACTTTCGGACCTCTTTTCACCTTCAACTCTTTCCCATACTGATTTAGCTTGTTCATAATCTTTTTTATGTACAAACGGTATTCTACATTCATCAAACCACACCCCGCCCAAACCAACATCTTCTTTCTCACACCAAGCCATTGCTTGTTCAATATATGTTCCTTCCACTAGTGGCTTCATTGCTACAAGAATAACTTCTATGGCGGGCTTTGGTTGAAAACCCGCATACGCACCAAAGACCTTTTTAGCTTGCGGGGATTGTAGTTCATTTATCTGCATTTCATAAAAACCATCTTTACGAGCTTTTTTAACATAAGGACGCATCCCATCATCAACAGAATGACCACCAGCGACTACTTTTGGATTTCTAATAAAGCCACTATCAAAAAGTATTTTCTTTCGTTTTTCTGTGCCCAATTTCTTATCGATTGCTTTTGTAAGATTCATTGCCTTTGGAAAACCTGTTGAATAGGTCCAGTAAATTGGTGAGAAACCAATATTGAAACCAGCTTCTTCAAGGGCAATAATCTGACGACTAAGGGTGTCTGATCTGGAAGCACACATTGTAAATATGAAAGAACCAGATTTTAACACACGAAAACATTCTTCCCAGATCGGTACGAAAAATTCCAACATACCGTTTGGTTTATTCCGGGGAAGTTTTGTGAAACCCTTTTGTTTTTCGTAAGCTCCTTGTGGGCTTGAAACTTCATTAAATTTATCCCAATCCTTGCCCATAAATGAGATTCCATAAGGCGGGTCGGTAATAATTGCATCGATGGAATTATCTGGTAAGTTTTTTAATTTCTCAAGGCAATCTCCAAGAATGACCGTATTAAGCACATCTTTAAGCACTCTCTATGAACCCACCATTACTTCCTTTAAGTATTCATCTGCTTTTTCAATTAAATCTTCAATGGGGATTTCACCATCGATTATTTTCTCTAGACATCTGGGACAAATCGGCACCATATCAATTGAAAGGGTTACTATGCGAAGCTTCGCACCACAAAGTATGCACGATTTTATAAGTTTGTCATCCATTGTACGCATCACCAATTGTTCTTATATTTAATAGATACTCCTTTAATATTATCGAGTTTCTGTTTAATCATTGAACGAATAATCGGAGAATAAATATAACATAATTCGGAAAGAGCTGGCACCTTTCTAGTTAGTTGTGATAAATAGTTCATAGGTCCGACCCAAAAATCACCAGAAACAAATTCTTTTAACTCACGGACAATTTCTTCTGGGAAAACATCAAGGTACGGCTCTATAGAAACACTTGTACGATAACTAAGAGAATGAACAAGCATCAGGCTCCTTTTTCTCTCGAGAAAAGATGGAGCATGTGGCTCAAATCTTTTGAGAATCTTAGAATTAGTGCTCCCAATCGAAAAACGAAATTCAATTCTATCAATATAATCAAGTAATTTTTGAGCTAGGAAATTAATTGATTTGTAATTTGGTTTTGAAACTATGAGTAAGTCGTTGTCTTTCTTGAGAATCTCAAGACAGACCTGTAGAACGGCTTGTTGATTTTCAGGGCAAATGTCATGTGTAGAAGGAAACATATATCGACCATTTTCTAAATGGGAAATCGATTGTTTGGTTTTTCTGGGGATTGGATTGCACCAATCATCCCAACTGATAAAACCTTTTTTGTCCTTCTCGAGACGAGCCCAGCAGTAGAGACAGCCATTTCTACAGCCATGCTCAATGCCAAAACTTTTTCCTGCTGGACCAGCCCAACCATCTTCTTTTGTACCAAGATTTTTCACTTTCATTTATTATTACACCCCAAGTATTTATTATTACATCGTTCTAAGATAACTTCAGAATCAAGTAAACCAATTGCTTTTGAGAATCCTTCTATAACATCAAGGCATGAACAACAAACATCAAACTCTTTATTTGAAACTTTAAGAACGTGCAGATAAGGATAGTGACCGAGACAAAAATCACATTGTAAATTATCTCGACTATAACCAATAATTTCAAATTTCATCTAATCACACCCCAGATCACCGTCATCTGTTTGTGGCTTGAATTTATCGCACAACAATAGTTGTGGGACAACATCATTAGACAACAAACATAACGGCACATCATTTTCTAACTGAAAATGAATGCAATTATAACAATTCGTTTTCGAGTCTAGTCGTTGTTGAACAATTGTTTGAACATACTCTTGATATTCTATGAAAGTATTTGCAACAATGAGCTCCGCAAAAAACTTTTTTTCTAATTGCAGGAAAATCTTCCCGACATCTGTTTCTATGACAAAAGAGATTTGATGCTCGTTTGAATATGGCTCATCAAAAACAAATTTGTCAATAGTAATTTTATCGCCAATTTTAATGTCTTTTTTTAGTTTGAAGAATAAACCACTCATTCAATCACCTTCCTTTTTTTAAGTTTAAAATTGATTTCAAATGTTGGTAAATATTACTGAAATATGAATGGTAATGAATAGAAAGAAATTCACAATCATCAAGAAGAGTAATGATAGATTCCAAAAGTTCTAAGGTAGTTTCATCTTCAGACCATCTGTGATAAACTAGTTTGTCGAATAATTCTTTAAAACGGCTGAATTTTCTATCCAATTGACAAACATCAATTTGCATATCAGTTATTAATTCAGAATAATTTTTCCTGAAAACAGTCAAGTTTTCTTGTTCAAACGCTTTTATCTTTTTTAACTTACTTTTGTTCATACTTTCAACTCCTATGGCTCATACACATCATTCATTTTTCTGCGTGTCCAAAGAAAATCATTTTCTAAAGCATCAACCCTTTTTATAAGTTCATTTAGTCTGTTTATTGTAGTGAACAATTTAGCTTCGAAAGTAGCCAATTTTTCTTCAATTTGTTTTATTCTATCAATCATTTTTTTCGCCCCGGAATTCTTCAATCAACTCTTTTTTATCGATGGCAATAAAATTGATAACACAACTATCGATTAATGGTGAGATAGTCTCTTTTTTTTGAAACATACCATCAGCAACTAAGACATCGATTTTATATTTCAATGCCTTTCGTTTTTTCACATAGGTAATTGTACAAGGCTCATTTGGAGTAGAGACCAATACAAAACCTTTTTTTGTGAAATGGTCAAATAACCCATTACAATACTCGAGAAAATCTTCTTTAGAACTGAAAATTAAACTATCCATTTTTTTCACCTTCACCATTTAAAATTTTTTTAGTTGAGAAACAGTCAGGGCACATTAAAAACGGTTCTCCATCATCATCTTCAACGATTTCGAATTCCTTATATGTGCCACATTCCGGACAGAACTCAATTAACATTATTCATCAACTCCTTTTTCTACCAGATCACACACAATTATTTTACCATCCTTTACTGAAAAGACTGGATGTGCGATGATTTTTTCCTGGTTATCAGCAATTCTTTTGATTTGTTTTTTATACCAACAATTATTACAATCAGGCACACAAATCCACCCCATACATCATTTTAAACACTTCTTTTCCTTTTTTTACAATTGGTTTTTCTATAATATGTATAAAAAGGACATTTTCTACAGGAAGAATATAAGTTGACGTTTTTATTTCAAGTTTCTCTGATTCTGGGTATAGGTTCTTTTGAACAACAACAATTTCAATAATTTCCCGATTTTTAGATATGGAAAGGCTTTTAATCTGTTCTGATTTTTTAGTTAATAATGAATGACCATTTTTTAATACGATGTAGAAAGATTTATCGTTTTCAAACAGTTCTTTAATTACTGAAGCAATATCCATTATTTCTTCATTCATTTTTTATCAACTCTTTTTTTCAAATGTTTTTCGCAAAGATATTTGCCAGTTTTTTTGTCATATTTTGTAGGAAATCTATTGCAACGAGTTTTTGTAGTTTCTCGAAATTCACAAGTGTGTAAAAGTTGCTGTGGTGTTCTTTTCTTTTCAAGAGAAATTTTTGCCCGTAAAATTTTTAATGATTTATTTAATGACCTATAAACTGTTGAAAAATTGGGATTAGTTTTTTTCTCTTGTATGTGTAAAGATGTCTTCGCCGAATCTATTAGTTTCTCTAATATTGTTAGCGTTGACCAACCAAGTTTTGGGGTCCGTACAGGTTTATGTTTTACTTCTACCCCATTCAATTTCCAGACAACGATTTCGTTCTCCTGGAAACAGAAATTACAAAAAGTCTCATAAAGAATGTCTATAGCGAATTTAGCTTCTTCAGTCAAATCACAACCACAATGACCATTTTCACAAATTTTAAAATGACATTTTTCACAAGTTTTAGCAGTAGCTGGATAACAATAACCTTCACATCCAATAACAAAGCATTTGTGTTTTTCTTCACTAATGAAATTATTTCGTCTTATGCAATCATTCATTTTTTATCACCCCAAATCAGTTCTTGGCGAACAGAAAAATTTGAAGTAAGAGTTTTTACCAAAATACCAAGTAAAAATAATTGGAAAATAGGATGCACATTCTATTGAAACAAAAGAATCTAATGGGCAAACCAATTTAATGTCATTCAAATAATCAGTATTGAAACAACTCTTGATTTCTGGCATAACTCCTACTGGAATAACTGGTAAGAGCTGTTCAAAAGTTATGTCGCTTTCTGTCGAAAATTTCAAAAAGGCGTTTTTTATCTGACTAATAATAACTACATCAGATAGTTTATTCGCTGTTTTTAAGACTGAAACTAGTGCATCACTTTTAACTTTACATTTCAAAAGTTCTATAGAATCAGGCAATTTTAGTACTGGGACTTTATGTATAAATAAATCATTTGCAATATCAATAGTTGCCTTTGTCATATCATCTTTAAGAATTAACTCGTTATTAGGCAAATCAAAGATTATTGTTAAATCATCAGTTTCTTTACTCATAAAATTTAAGCATTTTACTAATGCCTTTAAATCTATTTCAATATCAATTGTTTCTTTTGTAAATTTTCTAAAGAATTTTTTATTAAATAGGCTTTCCACAAGGGTAATTTTCGAGTCATTAAATTGTCTCACAAACAGCCCATCTTTAGTTTTCAATAGTTTCAGCCTAAAATAAGAATCTCTTGAATCATTCAAGATTAACAGAGCATTCACCCATTTTTTGAAAAGGTGCTTATGCTCCCCGGATAAGATTATTGTCAATGGCTTTTGTTCAATCATTTTTTTCACCTTTAATTTGTTAAAAACGTTTTTTTCTATTAAATGAGTATGTTTTTTCACGGATTTTCTCATAAGCAAAACTAACATCTCTATCTTTAATTGTTATTCTTCTTGAAAACCTTGCTAATTCAGCTGCGTATTTCGAAACTTCACGAAGAAATTCGTCCAAAAGATTCCGCATCATTTCCGAACCACTTGAACTAATATGCATAATTGTTGTTTCTTCCATTATTTTTTCTATGGGTTGTAATGGTAGTTGTTTTTTCGTTTTAGTTCTTATTTTAGTCAATGTTTTTTTCTTATTCATTTTTTTTCACCTTTTAATCTATCGAAAATTTCAAAACCTTCATCACAAAATAATGAAATAGTAAATTTATGCTCACGAAATTCACCATCCAATACCAAATAATAATGGTAATAATTTTCTAAAATTATTGGGTCAGTTAATTCAATCGTAGGATAAATTATCGCTTCATTTATAAAATCTTCTAATGAAGCATCGACCCCTTTATTTTTCATCCAAAAAGAGATTTCTTTTTGGAAACAACCACTAAGTTCTTTTCCTATTGTCGTTTTAATTATTTTTGGTCCAGATTTAAAAGACCCTTCGTGAGTACATTCCAATTTTAATAATTCATTAAACGTGAGTTTTTTTCTTGACATTTAGTAAATCACCTTGTAAAGTTAAGAATGTTCATATATATATTTCTTCTTTTTATTGATTTTCGGGTAATTTTTCGTTCAGGAGCGTTTGTTTTGTAGTGATGACCTGGTTTTTTTGTAGGTAATTATCTGTTTGTTTGCGACCTTTACGCCAGATCGCTCTGAAGAGTTTTTCTTTTAAATCGGCATTCAGTTTGCGATTTAGTTTTGCTCTATGTAAGACACCGACATTACCAGAATCCATATCAACTATCATAAAACCAATAGTAAATGTGGCATTATAATAGAGATGTAATTTATATTGGTCTAAGAATCTCGAGAAATACCCATACAGCCATTTATTGAGTGGAACGGCAATATAACAATAGTCACAATAGGTGCTTCGTTTTTGAGCTTGAGAGAACAGATTTTCAATACCGCCTTCATATTTTACTTCTACAGAATAAATGCGTTTCACCCCGGAATCGGTTAGAAAGGCGGTAAGAATATCATGTTCAGGAAATTCTGAACCAAATTTAATTCTCAGTTGGGTGGCGGTCCGAATGCTCAAAGAATCGACTGGCGGGAAATGATAACTAACAACTAATTCTGGCATGAACTTAGCAATGGGCTCATACAGTTCTTTTTCGTGCTGTTCTCGAGACATTATTTTTTATCCTTCTTAACTTTTGCTTCTAAGGACTTTAATTTCTTACTTTGTTTTTTATTCTTCTCTTCAAGGCGTTTGATTCGCTCGTTCTGGACCATAATGATTCTTGATAAACTCCTGAGTTCTAAAGTCATTTCCCTAAGGTCCAAACGCATGCTATTAATCCCGCTGATTGCTTGTGATTCTGTTAAGGTACCTTGTAAAGCATAGAGAAAATTGTCCAAAGGATATTCTTGCTGAACATGTAATTCAGAACGAATGATTTCATACTCAGTATTATCAAAGATAGTTTTCTTCTTATAGCGTTGGGCAAACCAATTGCTGAAATTACTCAAACGGAAGAATTCAAGCATAGCGGGATTGTCCCGGTAATGACGCTCATCAACTTCAATCTTAACACCGTCCTGGCTAATGCCAAACTGTTTGGTCCGAAAATAATACAAGTTCTCCCAAAGATTGACCCCGGTAAGTGCACTAACTCGAGTGAACATGTGTTGTAGGTCACGAAAGGCTAAAGGAGACTCAGAAGAGTTAATCCAGATCGTAAGACTGTTTTTGGTCCGACCATAACGCCAGGAAACAATACGACCAGTAGCAATCTTACGCCTGTAAGTGAACTTACCAACACGAAAATGATAACCACAACGACTACAAGCAAAGGACTTATCTACGGGCTGACCGCAAAGAATACAATTAAGACCAAGTGTAGGACTTTGACGGAAAAGATTGTCAACATAAAGAGTTAGACCGTGTATGAGTGGGAATTTCACCGCTTTTACTTGTTCCATTCTTATTAGGTCATCAGGATAAGGGCGGTTTGCCTTATATTTTACTAATAATCCATCCCTTTTTCGCAATAATCGGGCATTTCTACCCCTTCTTTTGCTAATTTCATTGCATTTATCACGTATGGTATTGTAATTTCTACCCAATTTGGCAGCTAAAATCTTTGGAGTTATCCAACCAGAATAATCTTCAAAGAACTCTAAAATCGCTTCTTCGGCTGTTTTTCGAGAAATACTGGTAGTTGACGGATTCTTTGACGGATAATTGACGGATTTTGACTTTTTTCCCCTATCAGCCATTTTTTTCACCACCAAAAAAACTACTTTTTGTTTATGATAGATAAACAATATTTATGATAGAATCGATTGTCAATTTGAATTGCTTCAGCATCAGAAATCTCGAGTAAACAGATAGGGCAGAATTGATAAGCAATTTTGCCTTCATCAATAATCTCATCAATCTCTTTTGCGAGCCTGTGAATGAAGCTGTTCTCAACACTCCCAACAGAATATTTTCGCAAAAGGGATTTTATCGCCAGGAATTTTTCATTAGCAGTTTGTACCTTCATTTTTCATCATACCAATAATTTCCTTGTTGCCTTCTCTTTAATTCGGCTTTTTTGCTTTTATTCCAGTTTTCAATTTTACTGAAATAACCAACAACCCTACTCATACCATAGACATTTTTGCTATGACAGTATGGGCAGGAAGGATTGTTGCTCTGTTCATGGCTGTGAATTTTGTTTGATTTTATTGCTTGTTCTGATTTCGTTTTTAACATCTCCAAAATGTTTTCGACACGAAGAACACCATTTTTCAATGGTGAAAGTAGAATCAAACAAATTGTGGATGCAACGACAACAAAAGTCCCTATAGAACCAATGAATGCCATCAGCTCTTTTGTGGATTTGTTCACATTTAAAACCACAACGCATACAATTCATTCTAGACATTTGTTGATTCACCACACGCAAAAAAATCCTTATGGGATTTTTTCAATTTGCTTTGTTCACATTCGTCTAATTCGTATTCGGGAAATAATGTTAAAGCATCTTCTTCTATTAAAAGTTTCTTAATACTAGTACGAATAAATGAACTTCTATTTTTATATCGCCCTTCTTCAACAAGCTCGTCGATTTTATTAATAACAGCTTCTGGGATTTTTATTGTGCACGGAATTTCAGAACTTTCTATAATATCGAAAATATTCATTGTAATTATTTCACCTTCTTATAAAGCCAGCTTTGAATGGCTTTTGAATGATAACAATTATAGCAAATAATAATGCCCAATTCTGAGATGAACTTTACTTTAGTATAAAGTCCACATCTAGAACAAAAACCATACCCCCAATTTTTAGTTATGAAAAACTTAATTACTCGAGACATCGCATCACCACCGAAAAGAAAATGGGCGAGCCCCAGAAGAAAAAAGAGATGGAACCAAATACGATTTTTCTGGGAACTCGAAAGTGAACAAAGCCGAAATGCCAAGTAAATTAGTTAAATAGTTATTTATAAAGTTATCCCGACGTATCATTAATTAATCACCATCTATAATGATTGTTTGTTTGGGTCTGTATAACCATTTCAAACCCCGCTCTGTGATCTGGTACACATAAATTTCTGCACAACCATCATTTCGGACAAGTTGCCTTGTGGCATACCCTTTTTTGATGAAGTATTTAAGGTACGCCGAAATCAATTGCCTGTTAATATGTTCTGGTAACGTCTCTCTAAGTCGTTGCATAGTCATTTGTTCACTTAGATATTCAAGCACAATTTCTTTCCTAGACTTTATCGACATCTTCACCACCAAACAGATTTTTCAAATTGAACTCTTTATAAGTTGAAAAGAGCTTTTTAAAATAATCAATGTGTGGTTTAATTTTTGCTTTAAGTACTCTTACATGACTTCTTACAGTCGCTTCTGTAATTTCAAATTCATTTGCAATTTGTCTATAACTTTTATTTTCAAGACAAATAGCAAATAAGACCTTCAATTCCTTTACGCCAAAAAATTGCTTTTTGCAAAAAGGACAAAAAGCAAGCTTAGTTTCAAGTAATAACCGATTTTCGTCATTCATTTTATCACACTCCTTAATCGAAACTTTCTTCTTCGACAATTCTATGCCAGGATGGAAGATTAATTGTCGGATGTTCTGGATGAGTAATCTCACCCTTTAACACTACTTCATCACGCCATAAACCAACCATTTCTGGTTTATGACTTTCTGCAAAATCGCTACATTCCCAAGTATTTTTTGCATTGTTATTTGGAAATTCAACTGTGGCTTCGGTTGGAATTGGTTCTAAATATAAATCACCCTGCCTAACTATCTTTACGCCTTTTTTCAACTTATTTAAAAGCTCATAACCAAAAATTTCTTCTAGGATTGCATGTTCGCTAGAATGACAATGAGATGTAGTAAGTAGATTAAATTGTGAAGGATAGTGTTCTTCTCTAACGATAATTAAGCTTGTGTCGATGTTTGGAAATAAAAGTGCACAATATTCTAAGTCAAGGAATGTTTTTTTGTACTCAAGGTCAGGAGAGTCTTTGCTATTGTCGTATGATGCTATAGCCCATTTATCAAAAAATTCTCTATAAGTCCTAATTTCTTTCTCAAAAATTGGAAGTCTTTCGGCATCTTCTTTTCTCTGGCAATCAATTGCAATATTGATTAATTCCATGTATGTTTCGACAAGTATTTCTTCTCTAATATATGGTTCAAATATAAGAGAAGAACTAGAATCTAGGTCATATACAATACCTGGTAAGAAAAAGACATTAGCAAAATAAGTTGATAAGGGGATTTCTTTACTATGTGTAGAAAAGCCCCGGTTATAGTCTTTATTAAAACCAGCTGTAAAATTTGAACAATATTTGTTAAATGTTGGGATGCTAATTTTTACAAGACCATATTTCTTAGCTTCAATTTTTGAAGCGTTCGAAATATGCAAATGGGAATTTTTATGATTCCCAATCAACAAGCTGCCATCATTACATATCGGGCAACGTCGATATGTTTTTTCTGGTTTTTCTTCTATTATCTTCATAGTAATCACCAATACGAATGTTCATATAAAAAACAGTTTTAATTATTTAAAAATGTTGTGTAAAATGAAAATACACATTTTTTATTGAAAATTACTAGGGAACATCTAGAAGAACCCTATATAATTCGAATGAAAATATCTTAAAAAATAGTTGAATAAGGGAAAAAACATAAAGAAATAGGGAAAAAATGGTTTGAAATGGCGGTCAACTTGAGCAACAGATAGAAGATAAGAAGGTTGCTCTAAGCAAAGAGTAGTTATTGAAGATGTTGCTTGGAGCAAAAGGTTGTAGTTGTAAGGGTTTGCTCCAAACAACCATTTATGAAAGAGGAACCCTTACTATTTTTAAGTAATAACTGTTTTATAATTTTTTTCATTTAAATGCCCATTTAAAGTCAGTACTAATTGATTTTTTTATGACATCAGTAAGTTCTTTAATGTATGCTCGATTCAGTTCAATTTCATTTTGTACTTTTGAATGGATTGATTCATCAAAGAATTTTAGAACATTATTTTTAATCAGGTCTTTAAGTTGAATGGGTTCTATTGCGTCTAATTCTACAGCAACGTCACCATATCTTTCGATGAATTGTGCAGCTCGAGAATCAGTTTTTTTAGTAGGGGCAGGCGGTAAATTATAGTCTTTAATCTGTTGCTCGGTTAGGGCTATGAGATGATGTTCAAAAATCATCCAGGGGCATTTCTTCTCGAGACGTTCTTTTAGTGAACGCACAATATCTTTTCCTGTCGGGTCAAAATCAGCAAAATAGAGCATAACAATTTTTTTAGTAGTATCATCATATTCTTCAAGTTGTTTTGCCAGATCATGAATTTGCGTATAAGAGTTATACCCCTTACCAACAATTAGACCACAACCCAACTGGGAAGTAATCGAGCTAAAAATACCGCTCAAAGCATCTTTCTCAAGAGAAACAATAACTTTTACTGGTTGCCAAAGCCATTTTGGTAATCGGTAATATTTATGACTGTCAAGAAAGGCATTAAGTTCTGATTTGAAAAAATCATCTTTGTCACGATAAGTGTCATCAGGAACTTTGGCACGGTCCCGGTGTCTATCTTCAATCGCAAAAGGGTCGATATATCCTATTTCTCGAGCATACACAAGGATTGAACTTAGTCGCTTATATTGAGAAATAGTATTATCAATGATACCCTTTGCAACAAGTCGATAGTAGATTTGTCGCAAAGTCATTTTTTGACTATAAGAATCAATTATCTTTTTAGCTTCATATATTATTTTTATCTTTTTACTTACCATTCTTACCACCAAAGAAGAATGTTCATAGAAAACTATTGAATTTATGCTTTAAAAAGCTTTCACATAAAGAAAAAATTGTCGATTAAAAAAAGAAAAGGCGTTTAGGGTTATTCACCATAATAGTACATAAATTTCCAAGCACCAATAGATGCATCGTACGATTTTACAAAGTCATCCGGGGAGATATTGAAAAGTTTTGCAATAATTGGAAGTGTTTTTTCTGGGAAAGATTTTTGTTCACATGCCAGGCGGAGTTTTTTTGTTTTTTCATTCCAATAATCTAAACGCCATTTTTCTAAATCAATATTTTTCTTAATGGCTTTATTGAAGGCTAGGATTTTAGCTAACATAATAATTAAAATTAATAGAGAATAGTAAATAAAAAAAGAAAATTAAAGTGAGAGAGATTACTAAAAGTATTAAAAAAAGAATTAATGAAAATCATCTATTGAGACGATTTTCAGGATTTTCCAATATGAATAATGATAGTTTCCACCATCATTATGCATAATGGTGGAACCACAATCACAAGGGTCGCTATGAAGCAACCTTGCGATTGCATTAACAACCACTTTTGTGGTTGTATAAGCACCACAAACACAGCAGTAATCAAAATCTGCTGTAGTGGTGGTTACAACATCCCCCACTTTTGGTGGGGGGCAATTTTTACAGATACTAAGTGTTAGTGCCATTTATCATCACCAATTGAATGTTCACTTAAAACTAAGACATACTTATTTATAAATATTGTGCAATGGGAAAATACACAGAAATATGGCTCTTTTCAGGCTAGAAACGTCGAAAAAAAAATAGGAAGAAAAATTATGAAGAAGTACTTATTTGCGTTTGCCTACTCGATAGCCACCTTTGACTTTATAGAGATATGCACCTTTGCCAGCCCGTTTTCGAGCTGCCTTAGCGTCGGTTTTTCTACTATATGTTTTTCTTCGGGTTTTTGTTTTCTTTTTAGGCATGATATTTGTACATCCTTGTAATGTTTTGCGTACAGCTGTACAGTACAAAAATAAAAAGATTGTGAATACAAAAAGAGAAGGAAAAAATTAGTAAGAATGCTCGGCTACGAAATCATCTAAAAACTTGATAGCATTCTTTTTTAAAAAGAATTTTTTCATGAAAACTTCTTTTCTGGCGGTATTTTGAACGAAACAATTACAATGGGTTTCAGCTACCCAAAACAACCATTTCCGATATAATCTAGCTCTATGCGGGGCACTCATAGAGCTATCATCAGAATTTCGCCACCAATTATATTGGTCATCTTCATATTCAAGCCACATTATTTATCACCTTCAAAAATCACTCATCTTCTTTATCAACAATAATTGACAAAGTTCCATTGTAATATTTGACTTTGATTATACAATCAATTTTTTTCTTAACTTCAATGATTTCAACAAAAGCATTAAGCGGTTTTTTCTTCATCATTTTTATCACGTTTAAGTTGTATGGTAGCAAGCTCACTAAAAGCTGTTTGCGTGTCAATATCTAAATATCTATCAATTATATTGGATTTGTGCCCAGAAAATTTTCTAATGGTTGCTTTTCTCATCCCGAGCCGATACCACTTTTGTATAGCATAATGTCTTGTGTGATGAATTGTAAAAGTAATGCCATGCTTTCTACAAAAGTGATTAATGTATTTAGAAGCGGATTCAGGATTCATGCGTTTATAATGGTCATTCCAGAAAAGAAATTCTCCTTTCTCATCTTCAAATTTTTTGCCTGAAAGCTCAATCGCCATTAGCCGTTCTGACAGGTAATCAAGGAGTTTATCAATATCATTTGGGAAAAGTGGAACTTCGATTTCCTGCTTAGCATATTCACCACCATATTTATCCAACCGTCTAATGATGGCGGCTTCTTCATCAGCCCACTTCTCGAGCAATTGTTCGAAAACGTCTGGATGAATGAATCGTTCTAAATCCTGGAACTTACACAAAGTAATGTCATCAATATTCATATTGCAAAGTGCGGACCGCCGAGCCGAAGTATTTACACCAAGCCAGATCAGAAATGAATAATTTGGTGGTAAATTCTCAATGAGATAATTAATGGTTGATTCGGCAATGTGTTTTGTTGGTATTTGGGGGACTTTAATATTTTTAATATATTTTCGCAAATCACTCACAAAAGGATGTGTGTCGCCGAGCTTCCAAATATAAAATGTAACCACTCGATTAAGTAAGTTCTTTAAGGAAGTGCGTTTTAAGGTTTTTTGAGTGAATTCCCCGGTCTCTTTATCATATTTCAGTTGTAATAATTCTGAAATAGTAGCAGGAGTGATTTTTTCTACCCCCCTTTGTTTCAAGTGGAACAATAGACTCTCGAGAGTATATTTAGCATTTGTAATATAATGCTCGGAAAAATGTTCACGCCGTTCATGAAAGAACTCTTCAATTTCTTCAGTAGTGAAAAATAAATTAGTAGAATATTCCAACGGAATCACCTTTACAACTTTCTTTCCACTCGAATTTACAAGCCAGGCACTTAAACCGTTCATAGATAGTACCATCTATTTCGAAAGACATTCCAGTGGATTCATAATTACGGGAATTACATCTAGGACAGGTTCTATTTGACATAATGTTAGATACATTCGACATTTTTTATCATATAAAGTAAGAATGTTCTCTCTTAAATAATAATCGCATAGGTGTTTTTTTGGAACTCGAGAAAAAACGCCCGGAACGGCGATTTGGCAGAAAGAGAGTGGGCGTGAACCGAAGTTATTTAATTATCATCTCAATAGCTTCTTGAGTTGTTGGATTTATCTAATTTAGTAGTATATATAGATATGTGTATATTCCCCTGCGAATGTTCACCCGCCCTGAGTGTGCGTATAGGCACTTCGAAGAAAAAAAAAGCTCAAAAAAAGGGCTTTAATACTAGATATATTAAAACTGATGATTTTATAAATAACAAATTATTATTAATATGTATGGCTAGAACAAGCTTTGGGTATTATGGTGGCAAATCACTCATTGCAAAAGAAATATTGAAATATTTTCCAGAACACAAATTATACATAGAAGTATTTGGTGGGTCAGGAGAATTATTATTTCAAAAAACACCATCACAAATTGAAATTTATAACGACATAGATTCTGGTTTAGTAAGTATTTTACGTTGTTTGTTAAATGATAAATTAAAAAAGCAATTAATTGAACGGTTAATGACTATACCCCCATCAAGAGAATTATTTAATGAATTAAAAAAGTCTAGATCAAAAAGTATTCTTGATAAAGCGTTTAGGAAATTATATTTGTTAACATATAGTTATAATGCTGATTGTGATTTTTTTGTTTATTTTAAAGAAACACTTGATAATAAAAGAGGAGTTTCATTAAGAAAATTAGCAATACGCCCATTAGAAGAGATTACAAAGGAAATGAAACAAAGAAATATTGTTATTGAAAACAAAGATTTTAGAAAGATTATCCCAAAATTTGATAAAAAACAAGTATTATTTTATCTTGACCCACCGTATTATGATTGTAATGCAAAATATGAATATAATTTTAATAAAAAAGACCACGAAGATTTATGTAAAATGCTTAAAAATTTAAAGTACGCAACATTTTTTTTGAGTTATAATAAAAATGACACTATATTAGAAATGTATGGGGATTTTTTTATAAAAGAATTTAGTTTCGAATATAATACAATAAAAAAAGATAAAAAAATAGAAATTGTAATTAGTAATCGCCAATTTCAAGAACATAATATTTTCAATCATTATAATACAACATTAGATAGTTATTACTAAATTTTATAAAAAAAGAAAAAGCCTATTTTTTGTCCAATTTTGATTGCAATCGGCAACCATCGAAATAAGGACAAGAGATGCAAACAATATCATTTTCGTTAAAGTTTGCATCATAACAGGCTTTTTGGGAATCAAATTTTTTCATTCGATTAACGAGCTCTTTAGCATTTTTAATGGTTATAGGCATTTTTACATCACCAAGTTGAATGTTCAAGTAAAATAACAAAGAAAGAATTTATAAAGTTAGTGTAATGGGAAAATGCACAAAAAATAGTTGTGTGGGGCGGGTAATAAAATCATCATCAATACAACGCTTCCACTTCTACTAAGGAATATTCGTCTATTCGTCTATACAGACCGACATATTCTTTTCGGGCAGCTTTCACGGTTTCAGGGTTTTATTACCCAACCCCTATTGTGCCATGAAAAATACTTTGGTAGAAGAAGTATTTATAGCTATCGTAAAATAGTGTGCAATTACACAATACACAACATTTTTAAATAAGTATTCTTATGTTTTATGTGAACATTCAAATTTGGTGATAAAAAATGACAAAAGCTAAAATCGTCATTGTTAGTCGCCATAAGGCGACAATTGAATGGGTAAGAAGAAAATACCCAGAAGCAAAAGTTATCGAGTCATCAGTTTCGGCTGATGATCTGGCAGATTTTGATGTTATCATTGGCAACCTGCCGATGAGCATTGCATCAAAATTGCGGTTTGACCAGCGGTTTTTCGCCGTTGAGTTCGAACGCTTCCCGCCTAGGGGCGTAGAACTCAGCGCCGAAGACCTAGAAGAATACGGCATCGCTCTAAAAGAGTATGTCGTATTGGATTATAAAGGCATTCAAGAGCTATTATATCCGTATTGTGCTTTTGAACACCAACCAACATTCTTCTTACGCTCAAGAGAATGTTGGGCAATCGATAAAAAAATGGAGTGAGAAAAATGAACGTACAAGAAGCCTTCCGTCAAATCATTGATAATTTACAAAAAAATTATTCAGATGATTTGATGGAATCAGTAAGTATTTGTTATTATGTTACATACGAACGTCTCACAGTAACACTAAAAATGCAAAATATAAATTTAAAAGATATTTTGCAAATTGTCGAGAAAATTAACAACAAACACAGCATCAATTTAACAATTATTGATAATACATTGACAATAAAAATAAACAACCTTCCCTACAAAGACAGAACAGACTATCACTATAACGGGTGAGACTTATTATACCCTTCCCCTTTTCTTTTTTCTAGCTTAGCTCTAGCCTTGTCGACTAGAGCGCTAAAGAAAAAATGGAGTGAATTAAAATGAAAATCGAAATGAGTAGAAAAGAACTCTCTAGCATCAGAAAGTATTCCTTCCCACTTTTTCTTTTTTTGGTGGAAAGGATTTGGTATGCGGAACACGAAGGGAAAAAATACTGTTTCGCATCTAGTGGCGAAGTTAATGCAAAACTAAAATTCCTTAGTTTCCCGCCCGTCGAAATTTCAACAGACAGGTGGGTAGATAAAGGCAGGGGTATTCGTTATTGCAAATATGATAACATACGCCCATACAATCCATTTCCGTTTAGACCAGATGTATATATTTATGAAAAAGAATAATTCTTTTCTTTTTCTCTTTTTTTAAATGAAAAGTTGTTTTTGGTTTGTTATTGGATGAACCCAGCCGTCAGGAACACCGCTAACAGCCATCTCAAGACTTTCAACGTTTAACTTGAATAAATAATTGTACCAAGCTTTTCGGCTTTCAAAAGTCTTATACTCGAGTCGATGTTTATTTTTACCTTGTTTTCCGCTAAGAGAATAGAACCAGTTGCCAAATGGGTCGCAATAAATATTATAACCTGCATTACTTACAGCATTAGAAGTATCAAGAGAATAAAGACCAAATTTTTTCAAAATAGGGATAGTTCTTTGGGTTTGACCAAAACCGTGAGCTCGTCCCAGATCCAAAACGGTTTTTATCCAGGACAAAACTTCTTTAATTCTGTTTTTTGGGGCTCTACAAATTGACCCTATACCAAATAAACGCAAAGAATATTTTTCCATTAATAATTTGACATTTTTAGCTGACAGAATATAGGAATCTCTATCCCAACCTTGAACAACTGGGAAAACGTCCTGGAAACCGTTCTTTCGAGCAAGAAGGATTATTTGTTCTTGTGAAAAGAAATTCTCTTCCAGCATTTTTCTGGTCCGAAATTTTTCTCTCTCGAAACAAAAGTCGAGAGCAAAGGCAAAAGTAGGTTTGAATTCTATAAGAAACGAAAGATAACTCTCGAGATAATCAGGCGGGTATTTTTTATCAGAATTTAAGAAATAGTAAGCCGCACCACTATCAATAATTAGCTCTTCAACGTTGTTTTTCAAGGTCAGTAAGTATGATTGTTTGATTTTTTTGCGATAAATAAGATTGAATGGTACTAAAACTCTTTTGCAAATTGAAAAATCATAGTATTCCGGGGCATAGTTGAGACCGTGATAAAGCTTCATAAGCGATTCACCAGTATTTTGGTCTTTTTTTATTAATAAATTCAGCACATAGAACAATATCCGTAAAATCAGCTTTAGATAAAATAAGAGTAATTTGCCCGGTTTTTTTATCGCCATCTTCAACATCAAATTTCAAAATGACTCTTTCTTCTGAAGATTCTTCTTCACGAAAGGACAAAGCAAAACATTCAATTTTATCATAAAGATTAATCGGCTTCTTTCTCATTGAAATAAAAAAAGAAGAAGAGTTTTTTGTTGGCATTTATATCTTATCTCCTTCCAATAATTTTATGAAAGTCTCTTTTGTAAGATTTTCTGGTGAAAAGTCAATGTCGGCATCTTCTTTTCTGTCAACGGCAATAATGTCTATCTTATTAAGTAATTCGTATAATGAAAGCAATGTTTTTGTAGAGTTAATGGTCGATTTAATCAATGTTTCTAAATGACCAGAACGTCTCAATGTTCTTGAATAACCAAATGTAAGATTGAGTAAAGTAAGTTGTAATGACTTATTCTCTCGGGAAACAACAGCATTACCAATTGTCCTAGCACTTTTTTTGATGTCAAGATTAATAGTAGCAATAAGATTATTAGGGTCAATAAGGTAGTTTTTAAACTCATTTTTAGTAATTGAACTGGCGGTCTCTTTAGCGATGATAAACGTAAATGGAATTATGTCAGATTCAGCCCAATAGAGATTAGTGGAAATAATTAATGGGGAATCAAGGTCTTTCGAGATATAAACTAATTCTGTTGCACCGTCAGGCTCCGGGGCGGATGTAATATCGCCACTAAAAAGAATTTTTCCAGAACGGTATTCAGCATCCCAACCAATTTTTCTGCCATCAAGGTCCATTGTGGATAAGTCTAAGTCAACGTATGAATTATCATCAAGATTAGTCCAATGAATCCCAGCGACTAAGTCGGTTTTTAATTTAAAGGTTGTACCAATTGGAAAGTTGCCAATGAAAGATTTCTCGCTGGTAGGCAATTTGTAGTCAATAAATCCTGGAACGAAGATTTTCTTACCAGAAAGTTTCGGCGAAATCTCAGAAACAATTGAATCTAATATGACATCATAGACTTTTCTATAGAGTCTAACATTGAAAGTTTTATCAATGGTTTTGGCAAATACTTTGCCATTTCTAATTCTGTACGCAAAATCAGTAAAATTATGCATGCGGTATTTTATGGCATTCAACAATCGGATTTTCCTGAAAATAGATGCGTTAGATAATGCCTTTTTTAAGGCGTTAATTGAAATATTCTTAGATGTTTCAAGGCGGTATGTTAATGTTAGTAAAAGGTCTTGACGAAGTGGTTTGTGATGTTTCTTAGCTATACGGCTAATCTGATTAATGATTGGTTTAAGTCTTTGATTTTTTCGCAGAGCTAAGAATAATGGCTTATATCGATGAAAAATCTCAGCAAGGGGGATTAATGAATGCGTTAACATATAACAAACAAATAACTGTTCAAGAATTAGATTATTCTCAGAAGCAGACTTCAACGAAGAAATCAATGCTTGATTTTTAATTAGAAGGGCGGAATTTGTGAGTGTATAAACAACTAGACGTAAGAAATCAACTGGGTCGCTTGGTATTTGATGAAGAAATGAAAAACAGATAATTCGAGCTTCATTATTCTTTATAGAATTGATTTCTAATTCAGAAATATCATATCTAATTAGGATGGAAAAAACATCTTGAAGTGTTTTTTCCTGCAAAGCAATGCCAGATCGCAACAAATTAAATGCCTTTTCCTTTAACTCTTCCTTTGAGAATCCCCGGATGAGTTTAAAAGGAATTTTATCAACAGAAATTTCTGGAATCTGGAGATTTTTAGTTGGGATATAAATAGTGTCGTCAGAATAAACGTTGAAGAGCTTGAATCCGTATGTAGTGATATAATGAATAAGCTGTTGAAAAACAAGTTCTGAACTCGAGGCTGTTGCCACTTTTTTCCATGACCAGAAAGTATTATTTAATTGCTCTTTTGTTAATCCAATTTTAGAACTAATATCAATAGCAATTTCTCTTAATTTATTGTAAGAATAATTATTTAGAATCTTTTCATCAAAAAGGAACCCATATTCAATAGTAAGTTTATGGATTTCTTTTTGTTGTTCAAAAGTTAATGCATCTTTCGACTCTTCAAAAATAGGTAAAGCATTGAAGAGCCTGATGTATGGGATAGGGTCAAAGGACATTTTTTCATTCACCTTTTAATAATAAGTGTGTAAAAGCGAGAAGTAAAAGCTTGTGTCAGGGAACAATAAAGGAACTTCTTATGCCTTTACACAAATAATATTGAGAATGTTCAGATATATAATTCTTCTGTGGATAAAGGGCACAAAAATTTTACTATTGATTTTTCGTTTTTCATTACTTATTTCATGTAAATCACAGGAGAATAATATTCAAATGTAATTGTGAGATAAGGCTTATTTGTCTCTGGGTCTATTCCATAAAAAACAACATACATAATATTAGGGTTATTGCAAATGTTTGTAATAAATAGAAAATCTGAATCGAATAATTTCATATCATAAAAATAAAATGTGTATTTTAGGTCATTATTTTTCTTCAAAGTAAATTGCCCGTTGACCCGATTTTTGAAAAAGTTTTCAATTGTTTTTATTATAGTAGTTATTTCCTTTTGTCGTTCAACATAAGTCTTTATCATTTAAATCACCGTTCTTCTCTTTCTGGTCGCAACCAAAAAAAAGAAGGGTGGAAGAATTAGTTGTCTAATTCTTTTAATCAAATTCATATCTATATTTAACATATCCAGTCATTTTTTCAATTTTGTGTGTTTTAATTAAATTAGTTAAACTATTAATTAAAACATGCAAATCGAATTCCCCTACTTTTTTGAGTAGGGTATACTCCATACTGTCAATAATAATCCGATTTTTATCAGATTTGGATGGAGTTTTTAATAGACAGTAATTTGTTTCTCTTATATCTTTACTTTTGTCGTAAGAATTTATTTGTGCGATAATGTAATGTGTAAGCCCATCTAACTCACGAATTGTTAAATGCCAGAATTGTCTGGCATAAGGCGTTAATTCAGTTAACGCCTGCATTACAACATCATATAACACTACAATACCGTCAGTACATTCACATTCATTATCAAATGTGAATGACTTGGGGTATATGTATCTCTCGAAGGCAATCTTTAATTTCCCACCACACCATTCAAATGTTAATTGTGGTAGGGTGTCGTCACGTGGTCTAGCTGAGAAATAAATTGTTTCTTTGTCCAATTCGATTGAAATTTTTTCTTCGGCACCTTTTGGCACCGAATCTGAAAAAATATTGCTCAATAGATTTTTTGGCTGAGTTGTTTTAATCTTAAAGGAAATAATTTTGCAACTAACTTCTCCATATAGGAAAGTAAGGTGCCAATCGTTATCTTTATAGATAACGTCAGTTCCAATTAATGAATCACAAGCCCCAAAAAAAGCAGCTCGCTGTCCATTATAGGACAGTCTTCCTTCTAATTTTTTAGTGTTCAAAATTAGAAAGAAGTGATTGCCACCTAAGGTAGTGTAATCATAATAATGCTCATTACGAGCATCATCATGAATAATCTCAATATAATTATAGAGATAGTCATCTTTCTTCTCTTCATCATATTCAAATTGACATAAGTCGTTGTCAATTTGTTCAATGTCATCGGTAGTGAGTTCAAATTTAATTTCAATCTTCATTTTATCATCATCACCAAATTGAATGTTCACATAAAACTAAGACATACTTATTTAAAAATGTTGTGCAATGGGAAAATACACACCAAATTTAAAAAAATCCGAATTGAGCAGATTCTTAACGAATTGCTCAATTAGTTTTTCTTTTTTAGAAGAAATCATCTAAGATTTCCTGGCCCAATAAACGTTTCTGTGTTTTTTGAAAACGCTCACCTTTCCGTTCTTCTGGAGAGGCGTATTTAAGAAAGATTGGACATTCTACACAACCAGTTCCTACTGGCATTGGGAGATGAAATTCTGAACAGAGATTCTTAAGAATAATTTCTTTATAGCGATCTGGGACCATAAAAATAGGGTTTGAGACAAAAATCTTTCGAGAATATCTAGGACGATTATAATAAACTTGACCAGTTCTTATTAATTGCATAATTGTATTAAAACGCATGCTGGATTCAAAGGCACGAATCCCACGTAAAACAACCGTTTGTTCATTATGAAAATCATTATCTTTTAAGTATTTTATAAATGGTTTTTCTTTAGCTTCTACACAACACCTATAAAGATGTTTTGAATGTTTTTTATCTTTAGCACTAGCCATATCTTCTTTAATTAATTCCAATAATTCTGCTCGAGTTTTTTCCGGGACGATAATTGTGAATTTACTGGTCAGGCTCAATTTTTGTATAACTGTTTCAACATATTCCTGTTGTGCACGTGAAGATAATCGAGTATTATTGAAAACAATTGATGTTAAATCATTTAAATCACCAAATTTTGCGATTAATAATAATAATAAAGTACTATCAGTTCCACCAGAATAAGTTAAAATAATGTTCTTAAATTGTGTTTTTAAATAACGAATAATGTTTATTGGTACTAAACTAAAGAACGTAAGTTCTCTTCGCCGATTAATAATTGCTCTTTGATTTTCTGAACGACAAGACAAGATAAACACCAAAGAAACAGTAAGAATGTTCATATATAATTCTTCTTACGACAATAATTCTTGTCTTAAGAAAATTTATATTCTTTTAAAAGAATAATTTTTATGAGCTGATAAAGATGGCTAATAAGAAGAAATTAGGAACTTATCACAAAGTTAGTGCCAGTAAGTCGAAAAAGAAGAAAAATTCTCCTAAAACACAAACAATAAAAAAGACGTCAACAAAAGAGTTTTATCGACTTAAAAGAAAATATATTGATGAATTTCCAGAAGCCATCGGTTTTTCAAATGATTTATTGAAAACATTAGCACTTTGGGGTGAAATTATTCATCATGAAGAAAATGGGGAAGAGTACTGGTTGGGTCAAGGAATAGATGGATATTTTAATGATTGGAGTTATGAAGAAGAAGCCCAATCAATGATAAGAGATGGATTAATTGAATATTCTCATACTGATGAAGAAGGCGATAAATATTATGTTTTAACAAAAAAAGGGAAAGATTTTCTGAAATATGCGGGAATTTCTAAAAAAGCAATTATTGAAGAAGCAATAGAAGAAAGCCCGTATGATGATATGGAAGATTTAGAATATGAAATTGCCCCAGAATTACTTAGTTGGTATAAAAAGAAATAATGACGATTAGTTTATTTTTTAAATAAATTCTCAGATAGGTAAAAATCATCAACGCAAATTTTCGGTTTTGCTTTTGTGATTTTTTTAATCACAAGTTCAATCGGATATTTTTTCTTAGGTGGGAGTTTAATTATTTCATTTGTCATTATTAACACCTTTAACTAATTTTGAATTATAAGAAATGTTTTTTTAAAAGGTCAATTTCTTCTTTTGTGCGGAACTCTACTAATGAATCCATATCAGGCTTAACAAAATCGCCATCTTGAATGTACATATAGTCGCTACATTCCCCGGTAAATGCTTGAATTTTCGAGTCCAGATCAGTATTATAGTAAAATAGAGCATCTTCTAAATATGGGGTGCAACAAACACCTTCATCCAATTTTAAGTTGTACATATTCTTGTCAGTCATTGAAGGTATAAGAATTCCATCGGCGATAAGTTTATTGAAAAGAGTATTAATAATTGTTCTTTCTTCTTTTTCTGATAAATCACCATCAGTCCATTTTTGTCTAATAGTAGAATCATATAATTCCCAGAAAGCATCCCAAATAAAACCCCTTAATGAATGCTCATAAGACAAATTGTTAGAACCTTCTTCAATAACATCTTTAATCTCAGTTTCAATATTTTCTGTGGTCAAAAAATCGCCTGAAAAGGAGATAGCGTCTTCAAGACTCTGGTCAATAGGGCATCCCCGGAAATAGATAATTTTACCAGCAGCTTCGAGTTGTTTGAGTTTGTCGATTTTTTGCAAGGGGTTTAGAGTTTTTCTGCCGATGGTGATTTCTGATCTGGTGGGACTTTTTTTCTTGTGTGGAGAAGTTTTACTGACTCGATGATAAGACATCTTCGACTACTTCCTTAGTTTTTTTATCATTAAGTAATTGTTGTTTTTCTTCTGGAGTTAACCAGTTGATTGCAGGAATAACTTTATCGCTCATATCTTCAAATTCGGCATTGGTCCAGTAGGCGGATTTTTTATCGCATAATGGACAACCGTGCATCGATAAAAGGCTACGGATTTTTGGTAGTGTGATTCGTACCTTATGCTTAGAAATATTAATGTTAGTGGCAGCTGTTAAAACGCCAAGAGAATTATCTTGTGTGACGTTTTGTCGTTTGATGACATGCTCAGCCACATGCACATACGTAATGAGAGCATTGTACATATCATCTAATCGCAATTGCTCGATTTGACGGGGATTAACAATTTCCATAAATTCCTTCTTAGTGACGGTTGACCAGCTTTTGCTCAAACGGTCAGACCAGAAGGAAGGCAATTTAAAACGAAACATTTTTGGGCGTTCAAAACCTTCTTCCAGGCTGGTTTCCTTGTCATCAATAATGACAATATCTTTTGGGCAACGTTTGATGTACCAATCATAATCTTTGACAAACTGTTGGCGATTAGAACCCGTTTTTAATGCCTGAATGAGCTCAGAATTGCATTTTTTATAGAAACGATAATCAACTAGTTGGATAAGGGCTGTAAGGAATTTTAACGTTTGTACGTTGAAAATTGTTCTACAAGCAAAATGACCAGAAACAACAGAATACTTCTCAAAGAGTCTTGTTGTGTCATCCTGCCAATCTTTGTTGTTTGAAAAAATGATTGCTTCATCTTGAATGAAGAGCTTTGGAATATCCCCACCTTCAAAAATATAATCATTGAACAATTCGGTAGTGACTTTAATTCGGTCCCGGAACTTTCTCGGAAAGAATTTAGGAACAGAAGGGCTACCGAGAAAGATAACAATCCCATCAGCTTCCCCATCTTCATTTTTTACCTTTATGAGAAAATCTTCCATTATCCTTGTTGATAAGGCAGTTTTTCCCTGGCGACGGTCACCAATGGTAAGAATGAATGGAGCAGCTGTTCTTGGGAAAATGTGCTTGTCAACCCAGGAAGATTTTTTCTTAACTTCTTCTTGCTTTTCAACTAGAGCCATCGTTATCAGAAGTACTATTAGAGACAACCATTTTTATTTCTTTTGAATGAATAATAATTAGTGCCTATTTAGTCAACAACAATTATGAGAGAGCACAGTCCATTTTCCACGCCCGTAGATGTAAATGAAAATTCCCAATTAGTTATCTTAAAGTCAAATTTTTTAAAGATTCTCTTAAATTTATCTAATGTTTTTTTAGATGGCGAACCTTCAAAATCTGAAAAATAAAAAAGATTCTTTTCTAAAGATACCATATAGCCCATTTGTAAATAAAGATATTGTTGTAGTGCATGAAGACGGTAGCTGAAAGGTAAGGTACGTATCTTTTCAAAATCAGGCTCAAGTGAATCCAAATCCATACTGACATCTTTTGCATTTTTTAAAAAATCTTCAAAACTGACAAATGTTCTTTGTTTTTTAACCGATTTCGAGCCATTACTCGTTTTCTTTCTTGACTTACTGGCACTAACTTTATGGTAGGTTCCAAGATTCTTTTTATTGGTCATCTTTTCTAATCACCTTTTTTTACCCATTGTTTATTAACTGGGTCCCATTTGAAACCGTATTGCTTTATTAAGTCCTTTATGACATACGTTTTGCCACGAACAACTTTTGCTTTTTCAATCCATTTTTCAGCTTCTCCAAGTAATTCTGGGTCGTGGTTCTTATAACCAGAAGCTATTGCCCCACCAACAAATTGCATAGTACAATAATTCATTTTTCCGGGGCGGTAGTCTTCCCATTCTGGAGTTGCATAATCGAATGTTACTGTATCTCCATCAAAACGAGCTTGAAGAACGGTATAGGCAAAACCAGAGGCATGAGTACCAGCAGCTTTTATGTTCTTAATTTTAATTGGTTTCTTTTTAGAAATTGAGATATCAAATTTGAATTGTTTTTCCATGCGGTCTAATATAGATAACAACTCTTCATAACGAGAAGCTTTGATGCGTTCAAATTTATCTGGCGGTAATTTACCCCTTGCTGTTGGAAGTAGTGTTCTTAATAAATCTTTAACATCCTTTATGTTCTTGATAAGATGAGACATAGTTTGAACATCTACGGTTTCAAGGTCAGATGAGCTATATGTAATCGGTTGAATGCCGTAAAATGGGGTTGGATTGCCTGTTAATGTTGCAAAGAAATGATTATAAAAGTACAATATTTTTTCAACGTTTTCTTTTGTTACTAATCTATCTAATCTAGATAAACTTTTGTTATTTTCGACAACATTTTGGTAATGCTCTGGGTTATTGATTTTTATCGCATAAGCAGTAAGAATATTTGGGTCGGCGATAGTATGCATCGAATAAAAAAGAATGTCCCATACGTAAGTAATTTCATCTTGAGATAATTTGGCAAAATTACTGGGTAGAATATTCATAACGTCGTTTATAAGATTGTACGTAATTGTAATTTCACTACTGCGTTTTAAAGGATAAATTGCTTTTAGAACATCCATTGCACCTTTCTGTTCTACATACTCAAAAAGATTAGCAGGTTTTTTATCAATTTTAACGGTTTGGGTTTTAGAAGTAGTACTTTTCTTTTTTCTGGTAGTAGAACTACTAACTTTGTGGTATGTTCCTAATTTTTTCTTATTAATCATTTTTCAATCACCTTAAATCTGAATCAATTAGTTTGCCGTATTTCTTGACAAAATCACGATAAATTTTAGCGATGGCAGTAAGCTCTTTCTTTTCAATTGGAGAAATGTTTTTCTTTTTAGTGAGAGCGATAGACCTATTGGCAGCTAAAGTAGCATAACGTATGAGACGGATGCGTTTGTCTCTGGTCCGAGCGATAGTGAATTCCATAATTAAATTTTGAACCGACTCGAGAGCATGTGGTATAGAATCGATTTTAATCATCTTAGAGTACTTAGCTGATTTTGCCTTTTGAAACATAGTTTTACGCTTTTTTTTCGGTTGGAATAATTTACTGACACGATGATATGAGCCTTTTTTTGTCAATGGTTATTCACCCTTACATCGATGCGACTAATATTATGAACATAATAATATTAGCCGAAACTGATAGGAAAATGAACACCCGTTTAATGGTTATCTTCTCTTTTAACCACTTAACCGTTTCATTTGTTTTCCACCAGCGGACAACTTTCTTCCAAAATGTTTTTGCTTTTGTTTTTTTAGTTGACATTTTTTCTAATCACCTTCCTTTTTTTATATTCCTTCTAACATTTTTGCAAGTTCAGATAACTCATCTGAACTTATAGGTTTTTTCTTTTTCTTCTCTTCTCGAGAAGAAGGCTTTTCAACAGCTTGCTTTTCTCGAGCAGACGTTGATGAACGGAGAGCATAAGGAATGGCTTTCCTAATCTTCTCCTTGACGGCTGGCTTAATCTCTTCGGAATCGACAAGCTCACCAGCAACAACTTGAGCTTTAACGCCCAAACGTTTTAGTATTCCATTTAATACTTGAATTTTTTGCTCAGGCGTAAGGTCATGTGTTGTTGTGATTCTATCATCGATGCCTTCCAGATCACCAGCACTTCCATTACTCATAACCCATTTTCGCTCTGAAATATATTGGGCGGGAATACGCTCATCAATAGCCCTGTCGATAATTGGTCGAGAAAGATGGATTTGTAATAACTCATCACGATTATAACCATAACCGCTTTTTCGAGTGTGAGCTGAAACAATTTGTTCTCGAGGAGTCCCGGCATAACGCTTGTACTTTTTAACGCTTGAGACCCGATTATAACTTCCAGCCGAACGTTTCTTAGCCATCCTTCATATCACCTTTTTGGTTCATAAATGTAAATATAAGCATAAGATTCATTCATAAGAAATTGATTAGTTAATCTGGTTCTCTTATAATCGATGTCAAAATGTTTCAAAATTTCCTTGAACTTTTGTAGAAATTCAGGCTCAACAACAATTTGTGGTCTGGTGAATTTAATTAAAAGACCGTTGATTTTTTTATCGGCGGTAATGCGTTCGATTGAATCACCAAAGGCTGACTCGAGAACAACCTGTAATTGTTGAAGGTTTCGAGAACGGCGTTTCTTAATTGATTGTGTAGCTTGAATCATTTTTTTCTTTTTCGCCGTTGTGGTCGAAGAGACCTTTGTATAAGAACCTTTGGCTTTTTTAGACATATATTATTCACAAGCTTATTTTTAATTCTTTGAAATCATCTCAGCTTTTTTTAGTTTTACTGGCATTAATCTTATGATAAAATTCTAAGATTCTTCTTTTTATTAGCCGTTTTTCAATCACATCAAGTTGTTATTCTGGTGGGCTATGTGTTAATACGTAAATATCAAACGGTGATTCAACACGTATTTTCTTACCAGATTTAGAGTCTTTGTATTGTAAAAGAGCATATTCTTCATTATCATCAATGATTGTAAATAATTGTTTGAAAATTGAGTCGCCGTATGATGTTTTGTATTGATTGATAATTGTAGGAACAATTTTTAGTTTTTTATTGATAGATTTAAAAGCATCATAAAGTCTTTGTTTAATAATTCGATATTCTTTAGGAATAATTATATCAGGATGATGACTTTGATGTTCTTTCTCATAAAATTCAGCGTCTTTCAGATATTTATAAACCGACCATAAAAGCTTTGGGTCGTTTTGTTTTGCCATTTTTATCAATTGTGAAGCTGCAGCTAAAAGTACTGTTAAACTTTTACCTATAGAACCAGCTAATACAACAGATTCATAATTCTTTTTTTCAAGTGCATTTTGTAAAAATTGGCGATGTAATAAGTCCAATTCAATAAATATTTCTTTCAAATTATTAAGCTCTTGATTTGAAACTATTGAAGATTTTCTAACTGTTTTAGTTTCAGAGCTTTTCTTCTTTCTCGACTTACTGGCACTAACTTTATGATAAGTACCCTTACCTTTTTTGCTGGTCATTTTTTTCCAACTCTTTTAGTCTTTTTTTCGCATCAAGATAGACTTGATGTGGGATTTCTTCATATCCGACAATTTTTGGCAAACCGTCGGAATCCATCATATAGATGGGGTAATCCCTTCTTTCTTCATCAGGGATTGGGAGAGAATCCCAATCGACAGTTATTATCTTATTGTTTTTTCACCTTTATTTATTTTATGAATACTTTAATCTATTATTATTTTTGCTTTTATTAATAGATATTGTGTAAATGGAAAAATAACTTTACACAAAAAATCACATTTCTTCGACATCTTCAAAAGAGCGTTTAAAGGTCTTTGATGATAGATTGGGGTTTCTCATTAAAACATCCATGAAAACACCAAGCATGCTTGAGATAAAATCTTCGATGTCGCAAATAAGGTCACGTTTCAACTCGAGAATTTCCAACTGTTCAATAATTGTCCATTTTTCCTGGTTCTTTAACCAAAAGTTGAGCTCATGAACCATATAAAAAAGGGAGATAAAGTCTCTAGCCTTAATGATTGGCTCACCATTTTTATTGCGTTTAATTCTAATCAACAGAAGTTTTTTACGCTTTTCTGGACCAATATAGGAGATTATTCCTTTCTCGAGTATGCGGAGAGCTCTGCCAAAATGCACCCAACCTTCTATTGCACTCTCCTGCATAGTAAAGCTGGTTAAATCTCTTTGGATATTATAGAATGGGTCAACACCAAATCTGACCTGGTCTTTATCAAGAAATTTTTTCGTAGCCGTTGCAGCTTTTAGATAATTGCCACGAGTAATCATTTCTGGTGGGATAGTTAGGGGGACGTCGTTATCTTCAGAACCGAAATAGTCTTCCTTTTTAACAATAGTTGATTCTACAACATTTGTAAATGTTAGGAGATTATTTGGGAAAAGATTTCTACGTAAATTGGCATGTTTTTTGCGACGAATGTCGATGGCTTGAGTAATGCGATTATTAAGTAAACTACGCATTAATGATAAGAGCTTGTGATAAGGACCACCAACGGCGAAAATCTCCTTCTCACACCGCTGGACCTTAATACACCAAGTATAGAAATCTTCATTGCCCCGGCGGGTAAGAACTTCGGTCTGACCGACTTCACGTTTACGACTTTCGAGCCAGTAGTATTCCTTGTAATATAACTCTTCCAGATCAGAAACGTATTCGGTTATTTTAGCCTTAATTTTTGGGGAAATCTTTGGTCTGGAAGCATATTCTTTAGCTGCGTCCATAAGAGCTATGATGGCTCGATGGTAATCGGAAGTGATTTTCAATGAAGTGACCATTCCAAGCTGACCCGCAAAAACAGTAAGAGCGTCAATGGAAGCTAAGACAGGATTATTAAAGACAAAGTCTTTATCCAGACGCTCCAGCGTCATAGTTGGTTCTTCATCAGGTTGTCCTAAGAACTTGTAATCACTCATTTCTTCTTCCTTCTATTAATTGGTGGTGGGGGCAAATCGGTTTGTGGAAGAATGGAATTGCTACGGTCAATGACAGCTGCCATGATAGCTTGAGTTTCAAGCGGTTGGCGGTTAAAGAAACTGCCACGACCAAACGCTAAAAGCTTTCTAATGAGATTTTCGACAACAGGGCTTTGACATTCATATTTGAAATCCCCGGTCAATTGGTCAGTAATTGGAACTATGAATTCTTTCTCGAGAGCCCAAAGGAGAATTTGAGTCACTTGTTGCCAGTTATCATTGAGAACTTGATGCTGTAGGAAAAAGGACATCTCAGGGTCAGAAAAACGAATGCTCATTAATAGGTCTGGAAGATTAGCTTGTGGCATTTGAATTATCACCTTCTACAACTTGTTGTTGTGGGGCTTCTTGAACTGGTAATGGTGGTTGTTGCTGTTGAAAGACCGGGACCTTTTTGTCACGCATCATGCGTTCAAATTCTTCTCGGACCTTATCACGAAGAATTTTACTCGAGGTCAGGCTCGCAACAGATTCAATAAAGAGTTTGAACTCTTCAGCAGCTTCTTGACCGCTTGAATAGATTTTCTTAGTGAGTAATCTAATCAAATTAGTATTCTCTTCGGCAAGTTTTTGTAGTTCACTAATGAGAGCAAATTTTGTTGCCATATCTTGTGAATCTTTACTGTCAATCAATTCTTGAATACAAGCCGCACCATGAATGGAAAAGACATCTACACTTACACCATCAATTTCAACTTTAATCTCTTGAGATGGAATATAAATCCCAGTGAAAACTTCTTCGCCAATTGCCAGCTCGAATCGCAAACGTTCGACATCACGATAATTAATTGGGAGATATTTGCCATTGACAGCATCAATGAATGATGAAGTAGCGACCTTCGTCTGACCATCTCTATCGGTAAAAACGCTGATAACCATACAGCGAATTTTACCGTCTTTTTTAGGTGGCAATTGAACGAAAATCTCATCGAATTTACTTTTTCGAGTAATAAAAGCTGTCAGGAAAGTGATAAGACAGAAAAATGGGAATGACCAAACAAAACCACTCATAAATGATTGCCAGAAATAACCAGAACCAACAGTAATTTCATTTTCAATTTCGGTAGTTGAAAAATTAAACAGTCTTGGTGTGAGATATTTTAAAAATACCCATCCGCCGAAAATCCAAAGAATGAGAGAAGAAATAATGGCAATTACGAATAGACCGAATTTTGAAAGAATGTATTTGCGAATCCATTGCCAAGTTGATAAATCTTCCTGGTGTTGCCGTTTAAGAACAAAGGAAGCTTTACCACCAATATAACCCCTTACACGACTGCGACCGATATTTGCACCAACAATACCAAGTACAACACCACCAAGACCACCAAAAAGCAAAATGCCAATGAGTAAGCCACTTTGAGTCATTTTGCGTTTTTCAATTTCTTGTTGCCTGACTTTATCAAGTTCTTCTTCTGGGACATAAGGAGTCTCGGGCTTAATCATTTTTACGTCCCAATGGACTTCGGCAGTATTTCCTGCCAGATCATAAGCGATAAGAGCTAAATCAAATGTTTGTTCGAAAACATTCGGGGTAGTAATTGAAAAATAAGCGTCAGTAAGGCTAACACTTGATTGAGAAGCATAAAAAATTTCGTCAGATAAATCATTACGGTAAATCTTTATTCCTTTCATAAATTCATCATTAGCGGTCCAATTTAGAATCAATTTCTCATCTGGATGTAATTCAACATAAGAACTCGAGATGACTTCTCTATCACCACCAACAGAAACATGAGTGAGACTAACATAAGTGAAAATAGGGTCAATAATATCTACGGTCATTTGAGTGTTAATTGTCTTAGTTTCAACACCATCAGTAGCACGAATAGTAAAAGTATGTTCAATGCCAGCCAATAGGTCAGCATCCACAGTACTGATTGTGACTTCCTGGTTAATGAAGAAATCAGCAGACTCATCATAAACTGGCTGGGAAATAAGGTCATCAAAATACATTGTAACATGAACGGTTGGTTCTTTTGAAACACAAGTAAATTTGAAGCTGAATTCTCTGCCAACGAAATCGGGCAATCCATCTTCAATGTCAAGCTCTAAAATAAGCCTAGCATCTGTTGTAGATGAAAAAGCAATAACAGTTCCAAGTAGAAAGAAACTTAGGAACAGAATGCAATAATAGATTCTTTTTCTAACCATAATTTAGCCACCAATACTATTTTGGTATTACTCATTATTATTTCTTCTTTTTCAAATGAAAGGTCATCTTTGGTCTTGAATGGACTTATTCGAAAGGGCAAAACCCCAACCGAAAATACGTTTCAAGAACAAAACTAAGAAACCCGTCTCAAAGGCATAGATAATCTTTGTAAGAAGAACGTTTTCTGAAGCGATTTGGGTCCAGAGAAGCTGGTCGGCAATAAGTGGAATGAAAAGAGAGATGAGAATGGATAAAGTAGCACTAACAAATGCATACCAGACACGCTTACGAAAATGATAGAAAATAGAGATAGCTCCAGCAAGGGATAAAAGTACGACAATTATAATTGTGATTAATAAGGCAGGGTTCATTTGAATTTCAAGACCAAATAACTCCATTATAATCATCTCTTTCTTGTTTTGTGTTTGACTTTTTTAATGCGAATAACGACACCAAATAAGAAAATGCCAATGCCCGCATACATTAATATTTTGCCAATACCTTGTTTGATATGATATTCTGGAATATTAGAAGGTTTTTCACCAGAATGTTCTGGAATAATAACCTGTCCTTTATCATCATAAAAACCAATAGTATTTTCAAGTTCTGGAATTTTAACTCCATAAATATAAACATCAAATTTGATGGTAATATCAACATCAAGGGTGCCTTCTGGAAATGACCACCAATCAAATTCCGTTTTAAAACCCCTAACACCAATTTTATCACACTCGAGAAAAACGGCAGAACCATTTTCATCGACAATTTGATGACCATTTTTAGAGAATGAAATTGTAGCTTCTTTGATGTCATGTTCAGTAGGCAAAAAACCAAAACGACATTCAATTGTAAATTCGTCAATTTGTGTGAAAACCAAAACGTCAAAAATAATTGGGTCGAAAATTGGCAAAGGCTCTTCAGTTGTTGAAGACTCAGGTGGGGTTGTTGGAGTTTCAGAGGAAGTAGGGGTCTCAGTTGTAAAAGTTAAGTAACTTTCATCAATAATAACACCCCAGTTATCCTGAATATCTGGTTCAGTAATGATGATCTGGTCGGATTCGGTGAGAGTAAAACCAATAGTGTTTCGTTCCGAGATATTAATTAATACCCCGGAAGCAAATACTAGTACACCAATGAATATACTGGAAAGAGCTAGGAATTTTTTTCGATATTCATTCATTTTTCCATCACCGCCTTACTCGAGATTTCTTAAAAGCCCTTTTGAATGACTTTACGATTCTCCTACCGAAATTAATTATCCAAGCGGGATTCATAATAGTTAAAACGATAACGAAAATTATGAGAAGAATTAAACCAATATAAAGTAGTGTGGTTGAAACTCTACCACCGCCAAGATTTAATACAAGCCAATTCCAAGCTTTAGTAAACCAATCATTATCAGAACCAACAGATTCTTCCCACTTGAACGGATTCTCAATCTCAAACTGCCCTTCCGATGCTTCAGATTCCATCCAGGTAGAGATAATACAGGAAGTTATTTTAAACTTAACAAAGAAATCTGAAACATCCCAAGATTTCAAATTACCTTCCCAAAGCAATTCCATATTTGTACCAAGCCATACACTATGGTCCAAATTAAAGTAAACGGTGGGATAAAGTGTATCGCCAAGCTCAATATATTCGACATCTTTTGAAGGAATGGATGATGAGCTCATTAAAGCATCTTCAATGTTTGAATATAATTCTAAATCACATACATCAAAATCACCAGCGAATTGTAATGGATAATCCCAACCAGCAGTCTGGTCAACGTCAGACATATCGACACTAGTTATTTTTGACCAAACAACAGCATTTCCAAGACCATTCCAAGCATTAGGGTCAATGTGAATATAATCACCAAATTTCCAATTACGAACATCAATTCTAACAACAATTCTCATAGTTGTACTCTTAGATAAAAAGCTAAGGTCCCTGGCGTTAACTCCATAATTCTGCTGATAATTGCCTTGAAATTCAGCATACATTATATATGGAACAGAATTTCCACGAATGTCTTGAAATTCAACAATTTTATACTGACCAACAACCCGAAGCGTCATTTGAAGCGTAATGAAGGTCTTATAGAAACGAATGACTCGAGTCTTTTGCGTCACTGGGTCATAAAACGGCAACTCGACAATATGAGAAACAAAACCACTTGTTTCAAGACCATTTGCATCAGAAGAATACTGGGAAATGATTTTATAACTATAATCAGGCGTTCCAAGATAATCATTCCTATCAACATCAATTGTAAATGATTTCGGTCCGAAGTCATGCTTAGCAAAATTAGCTATATGCTCATCAGCATACCAAGATGACCAATCTTCCGTTCGAGTGTTCAAGCCTTCATAATCATAATATACCCATTGATTTGTAACCCCAGCTAAACTCATATCCGAAGGTTTTGAAGCTGCAAAACCAACAAAATAATGCTCTATCTCCTGCTGAGCAACTGTGTCAGCACGATAGAAACTGAATAAAGTTATTATGCTAGCTGAAAGAATTATTATTCCGACAATAACTGCTAGTACTTTTCTTTTCATCATTTTTCAATCACCTATGTTAGTCCTATTGTTATAATAATATTATAACTGTAATGAAGGGTAATGCCCAAACTTGGGACAAAATAACCAATACTCATGAATAATATTCCCGTAACACTTAATATTAATATTGTTGTCCATTCACCTTGATAAGCCCACCAATGAGCAAATGCAAAGGTGAAATCAACAACAAAGAATGCCAGTAAAAAGGTGGTCATTTTTGTATTTGAAGCTGTTTCGGCGACTTTTGTGAAAAAGAAAAAGGTCACCATTAGGGTCATGCCCATCACAGCAAATATGAGCTGTTCCCAACTGGCAATGAAAAATTCATTTAAAATAGCTGCAAAAGTGAGACCTTTAACAGCTGCAATGGTTGTGACTAAGCCAAAAACAGCGATATTAATTAATATAATCAACCAGCTAGACTTATTCTCAAAATTGAATAGAAAATTGAAGAAGCGATAGGCTCGAGAATGATGCTGATAAACCAAAGCTCTTTTTTTCCTGGTCTCATATCCAGTGAAAAAGAAATAGAGCGTTTGTATGCTGAGAACAAAAACAATCCCCATAGGTAAGAAAATACTATAAAGTTGCATTCGTTTAGAACCTATTTCTTCGTCAAGACCAATAATTTCGGCAACAACAAATAAGATTAGAGCCGCAAATAGTTGGATAAAAAGAAAACGGTCACGACCAAAGCCAATTTTAAGTGGGTTGTGTTCTGCAATAAATACTGCCACCCGGGGAACAGCACTATCTTTTTTATCTTTTTTATCTTTTTTACTCATGTATGCACCACCTTTATTGATTGTTTACTGAACAATTTTTTAAGATAAAAGATAGCCCAGATCACAAATATTAACAAAAGAATACCACCAAGAAAGAGAATGATTGTTGTCTCAAAAGGATGGTCAACAAACCATTTCAAAGCTGGTGGAATAACTTCAAATTTTTCAGCCCATAAAGTTCCATAATACGTATTATAATTTTCACGCCAGGAACTGAAAGTAGGCTGGTTAATTTGTAAAGTGTCAAGCTTAATCGGGTAAAAATCAACACAATCATTATTTAGGTCAATCAATATTTTTGTGAAATAATTCATACCAATTCGATAAAGAACAATGACCATTGTTTCATACGCAAGAAGTTGGGGCTCACTTCCTTCACCTATTTCAATGAAATGAGAAATGCCATGCAAATAGACTTCCTGAAGATAGATGGTGTTTTTAGAAACAAAAGCTATGATGGCATTATTTTTGTAATCATTATGAATAGCGGTAATTGAACTAATATCCCCGGCAAAGATTTCTTTCGAATGAGAAAGGAAAGAAACACCATAACCAACGGAAAGAGTGTGATTTGTGCCGTAATATAAATAATTAATTTCAGCTTCAATCGGGGCTAGAACTGGATGTGTGCCTTTAATAAATTGATAACTTTCATACCAAGCATTATTATCGCACATACGATAAAAAATAACCCCGGATTTAAGATAAGTAACAAAGGTTCTATAATAAGTCTCAGTAATGGTGAAAGAGTCAACACCAATATCAATAATCCATAAAGAATTTTCCTGCTCGAATTTGTGGACATAAAGCGTATTATCACGAATAAAAGCAAGATAGAAATTTCCAGCATTACTAAATAATTTTGGTTGGGACCCTTCAAACAAAGGTTTAGCTTGTTCTTTAGCAATATCAAGAAAATAAATAGTACTATCAGATTGATAAACACCAAAAAGTGATGAGTCATAAACATAAAGGTCAAGATAAATTGGATGGGGTATTTCAAAAGAAAAACTATAAAGAAGGTCGCCAGTCAACTTATGTTCTTGATAAATCAATTTATCGCCTTTTGAATAGAGAAGATGTAATTTATTATCAAAAATCTCAGCAGTAAGAAAATTAGCGGTTATGCCCAGATCCTTCTCTCTGAAAAAAAGCGAAGCCTTTCTGCCTTTAAGGGTGAAAAAAAAAGTCGGAATGGTAATGAGAATGACCATCCCGATTACAAAAAGATTTCTTTTCCATCTCATCAAAGGATGAATCACTCCTATGTGACGATTGAGAGAATTGGAAAAGCTTTTTGGAACCAATTAACTGCATTGCCACTGGGAAGCCCAGCATCGACTGGTTGATTAATGTCATATTCACAGAGCAACCAACCACCAAGATAGAACTCGGTCCGATTGTTTGCACTCAAACTGCAACCAGTAAAGTCGATTTTAACACTATAGAAGCGATAAGCTTCATTACTTCCTTCGACTTGCCCAGTACTATCGACTTCATAAATGATGTCGGCGATAGTAAAGATGAATACAAGATTGTTAGCAGGTGTACCTTTGTTGTTGTATGGGCTTAAGATGTTTGCAGCTGCAGAAGCCGAAGAATTCTGGTTAGTAAGTTTCACAGCCATAAGAATGGATAAGTCCTTGTAATGTTGACTCCACATGCCACGAATTGACTTACCGCTATTAGCTAGAACAACCTTAATTTTTGCTTCAAGAATGCCGTCAGAATCGGCGGTATAGTTCCATGTCTTACCAAGAGCGGTTCCTGTGGAATCCGTCCAAGTGATTGTCACTTCAGATTCTTCAGCCATAGGCATATAGTAAAAAATACCACAATTAATGTCGGATGGCTTTGTTGAAGAATCTTGACCTTGCATAACAAAGTCCTTAATCATAGATTTGTTTGTTGAAGTTGCTAAACCGACAACACAAGTTAGAAGTGTCCCGGATGTGAATTCACGAGTGCTTGTTGCCTTACCGTTTGAATCTGTAGTCATTGAATCTAAGAGAACAGCGTCGCCCTTAGTGATTGCTTCTTTCGTTGTGCCGTACTGGTAGATATATACAGCAATGCCAGCTATGACAGATTGACTTGGGTCAAGTTTGTCACGAACATAGATGGTACATTTTGTAGTGTGTACTTGTTGCCCATTATAGACAGTTGTGAGTTCATCTAACAATACTGGGGGCGGTTCTGGAGTAATTGTTTGACGCTCAGAAATCCATACATATAAGAAATAACCACCAACACCAGCGCCAGCTAGAAGGGCAATAATCAGAATGATTCCGATTGTTGATTTTCCTTTTTTATTCATTATCATTTTTTAATTCTCCACTTAATTGTGTGTGTGAAAATTATTTGATGTTTTAATATAATTATTTTTTTATGTAATAATAAATCTTTTGAATACTGGAGAAAAATATATCGGTCCGATTATATACATATAGGGAACATCTAGAAGAACCCTATATAATTCGAATGAAAATAGTTCAGAAAAGGGCTGAACAATAGAAAAAAGGCTGAAAAAGGCATAAAAAAGGATGGAAAAAGGGGATTTTCTCGAGCAACTGGCGGGAGATAAGAAGGTTGCTCGGAGCAAAAGGTAGTGGTGGGGAATGTTGCTCCGAGCAAAAGACTATGGTGCCGATTGTTGCTTGACTTCTTCGATTTGCCATTGCTGTTGAAGAATCTGAAAAAGTCGATAATCTATACAATCATCATAGACAGAAGTAATGATGAGAGAATATAGAACCCACTGGAATAAACTATGGATGCCATATTTTTTCATAGTCATTTTTAAATTCTCCATAATTGCCGTTGGGATTTCACATTCGATTTTCAATTTGGAAAGTCTCGGCTGGAGATTATTACTAATACGCTCTAAATCGGCGTCAGGTAATAATAAACGACGTCGTAAATCATCTAAAGTATAATTCTTATTTTCCATTTTAATCACTTAGGCGGTTTTTCTGGTATGAATAATTTATTAACAGCATAACGTACAAGTAGGAATAAAATAACAACAGCAGTAAGACCTAAATTAACATACATAATTTTTTGGAGAATCCATAAGATTTCTTCAAATGGTCGCAAATTGATTTGAGCTTCTAACGGACTAAAAGTGTCAAGGGCAAGTCTAAGTTGTTGTGAACTAATGCTACAAGTAAAAGTATAAGTTTTAGCAACCCACAAAACACCATCTTCCTTATCAGGATTAATCGGTGTATGAATGACTTCATAAGTGCCATCGAAAAGATAAACGGCTTTAGTGCCAAGTGGGGCAATCGGGAAATAAAGATATTTTATGCTGTCATCTTGTAAGATGGTTATTGTTGTGGCGGTGGGCTCCTGATTAATGAAAGTGAATTCTCTAAGTGGTAAAGAAATAGAGATGATTGGAGAATAGGCAATAATGCTGTGATAAAGAACGTTCTCAAATTTATCGAAGATGAGAAGATTGAAATTGTCTTTTGACCAAACGTTTACAGCCTGCATATTTTCAACATACGTACCATTAAGATAACAATCAAGATAAATATCAGAATCGATGTTCTTACCATCAATTGAACTTGTAAATGTGAAAGACATTAGAAAAGCAGTTTCTTCATACGTATTGAGAATAACACCAATAGCACCAGTTGAAGCATCAACAATAAAAATAGTGCTTGTCGGAATGAAAACAATATTATCTTGATAATGTGGGTCAATAGCTTCACCAATAAGCGTATAACTGCCATCATATAAATAATATGTTTCTGAAGTATTACCAATGATGAGCTCTCGAGAATAACTGCCCTTCCAAATGCTGTAGCGACAAGAAACGTTATTTGGATTTGTGAAAGTTATTTTACGTAATGGAAGTGAAATTTCAATAACTGAACTGTAAGAACGATTAGTCGTACTGTAAATTTCATTGCCAAAATAATCATAAATAGAAATATTGAAAGAATCAAGATAGGTGTAAGTACCAGCAGAGACTTTTTGATTGTTAATGAAAATTAGAACATACTTTTCTGGGTCGATGGATTCCCCGGTAAAATTGCTTAAGAAACGGAAATTAACTTCTTTCCAGATTTGTGAAGGCTCGACATAAGTAAAACCAAAAATATCCTTGAACCATTCCGTTGCACCATTATAAATAACAATAGTAATGTTGTGAAAACCATAGCTATTATTGAATGACCAGATAGTATTGCCTTCGGCTTGTACATTGCCAAGCCAAGTATTATTATCCGAAACTCGAATAGTTGTATTTGCCCAATTGGTCTTATAAGAAACATAAAGCAAACCAGCTGAAACATCATAATGAGTAGCATAATTTGTGAAAGAAAGGGTTGAAGGGTCAGGCTCAACAATTGTTATGGAAGTATAAATGGTGTCCCAGATCAATGCACCATTGTAAAGATAAATGGAAAAATTGTGCAAACCGTAAGCATCATTGTTAAACGACCAAATGCTGTTGCCTTCGGCTTGAGCAGAACCAAGCCATGTGCCATTATCAGC
>Ga0190348_1000007_pt1 | contig 53465 bp, 47 predicted proteins | sample 48721367_MG_FD_161658 | JGI IMG/M metagenome (GOLD analysis project Ga0190348, IMG submission 161658) | Hydrothermal vent microbial mat bacterial communities from Southern Trench, Guaymas Basin, Mexico - 4872-13-6-7_MG | ecosystem: Environmental > Aquatic > Marine > Hydrothermal vents >... | reverse complement strand
AGGAGGTGAGTCCTACAGAAAGAAGCTGAGACCAACTTATTCCAACTAAAATTTGAACCCCTCTTATGGCAAAAGTGGGGAATTACCGTGGTCCCAGGGGTGGGGAATTAACTTGGTCATTGACAGGGAGACAATCATGGACCTCTCATATTTTTATTTCACCACCCAGGAACCTTCTGCGATCAGCTTTTCTCTTTCGAAGATTTTTCCGAGATACCTGTCGCCGGCATTAACAGGTCCTACGCCTTTAGGTGTTCCGGTCATTAATAAATCACCGTCCTCAAAAGAAAGGAAACTTTTGGCTTCGTTTAACATTCGGGTCGGCTTGCTCAACATCAAGTCATAATTGCCGAACTGAACCAAGGCGTTATTGATATAGAATTCCATCCTCAATTCACTGATATCGCATTTAAAGGTGACAAAATCACTGAATACCGCCGAGCAATCAAAGGCCTTGGCGCGCTCCCATGGCCATCCCCTGGTCCTTAATTTATACTGGAGGTCTCGCTTTGTGAGATCCAGCCCGAACCCGACGCCTTCCAGTTCACCGGAACTGATCAGGAACGTTATTTCGCCCTCAAAATGAATAAGCTCAGATTTACTGGAATGGATTTCGTTTGAGATGGATGAATTCGGTTTTATGAAAATAACAGGCTCTCGTGATGCCTCGTTATCAAACTCCTTGATATGATCAGCATAATTTCTGCCGACACATACAATCTTTGATGGATAAACCGCTTTACCGTCCCATGTTACAGATTTCATTTGTACTCACTTTCCCGGAATCTACGACCAGAGAAATATAATCACGGCGCTGACCCGCAAAGCCAATTCAGTTGGCGCTTAGCTTGCAGCCAGCCCTGAGAGATATTTAAAAATCTCTTTTAAAGCGTACCAAGAACCGCCCCATGCAAGTCCTACATGCAGTGTCGGGAGAAATGGGAAGGAAAAAATCTTCTCTTACCCGATTGGGCTGGTCACCTCAAATAGCATCGCTCCCCTTACGTCACTTCCTCATCCTTCTTTATCTTTTGGTATATATGGAATTAGCCCTTTCCGATAGGCAACTTCTTGTACCTCACGAGGCATCGCCCGTGCATCAAGAATAAAACCATCTACCATAATCATCCATGCCATGGGGTTATCATCTATTTTGCTTGGTAAGTACCAATTCGGGTCCAACTTCACCATACCTAATGCGTCACGAACTGCCTTTGATTTATCAGAGCCAGTACTTTTACTGACACCAAATCCCTTACATAAATCAGTAGCACTCATATAGGGTTCCTGACTTTTGTCAAACAGGAAATTGACGTACCCTAAGGCATATATGATACCACATGCCCAGGTATTGACACGGCCTCGCATTAGAGGAGAAGGACGTTTACGACTTAGAGCAGCAACTGCCTGGCGGGCTAATTGTGCATATTCCTCATTCAAATGTTCATTACAAAATGTATCTGTAAACATCACAATAGCATCGAATTTAGCCTTCATTTGCTTCGGAACTTTTTCTGACTTACTAATTTTGGTCATAGTTCTTATCCAACGGTAACCCAACCACTAAAACCCACATGCAATGCGCTCGAAAAGCCCGGCTTATTATGTGTCTGCATCGATCGCTTGGTTGGGAGTTTCTCTCAGGTTAGCCATCAGATGCTCGCCGAGATTTCTGAGCAAACGGGCATGCCGCTCGTCAGCGATTTTGCCGATGGAACCTAAAATCTTCTGACGAGGCAGGACGGCAAGGAAGCCCAAACGGATTACAGAGTCTGCAACGAGACCTGATGCGGAAAAATCGGAATCGGTCACAGAGATCACGTCATCGAATTCTGGGACTGCATGATGGAGTTGAGTGCTGATGCCACAGGCAAGGAAATCGCCGAACGGAGGAAGTTGCCGGAGCAGAAGAGCTGAACGGTTCTTCACTATCCCATCAGCTTGCGGCAGCGGCGTGAGGACGATGTCGGCTTCCGTCATGTACCGTAATCCGGGTTATTCTCTCTCCCCATGGAGGCGGAATAATCCGGCTCCGACTCGCCGTACGCCGCCTGAAGAGACGCAGCAGAAGCGGAGAGCCACTGCTGCCGCTCCGCATCCTTTTGCCCCGACTCGACAACCGAGACAAATACAGTTAGTCCCTGGCGTGCCGCGATGGGCTTTGAGAGCTCCAGATGGGTGGAGTCCACTACCTTCGCTTCGACTAAGACCATTGACGCTCCCTCCTAAAAATTATAATTAAAAATACCTTAGCATGCTGGATTTTTCAAGGTTCCCAACGAGTCAGGTCCAACGAGTCTGTAGAAAAGTCCTTTTGAAAGTGTTGCCATTTCCCGGAACCGCCGATTTTTAAAATCAGTATCCGGAAGTCCCGCTTTACCTTCAGTTGTTGTTATATCTTCAAACTCAGCCTAACACAGACTTCTATCCCTTCCAAAGGATTCCTGCAGTAGACTATAACCTTTGAACCCTGATGAACTCTGAACCTGGAACCGATCATTTGGGGAAAGATTCTTTTCAAGTCGACTACGAAAGTCATTCGGATCACAGCCTTCAAGAAAGATATCTTGGCGATTCAAACCTCTGGTAATGATATGATTAATCGCACCAGGGATATTGCGTCGTCCGTGTCGAGTCATGCCACCCTATCAAGTTCATTCAGAAATACCGTCTATTAGATTGAAGTCTTTCTCAGGTGGATTAATTTGACTCTTATGCGCCAATGACGTATATAATATCATGCGCTTCATAGAAACCCCGGTATTTACGCGCAGTATCTGCAATTTGATCAGCGATGAGAGTTATCGTGCCTTACAGTTGGCATTGCTTTTTCGTCCTGAGCAAGGTGCGATAATCCCGGGTTCAAATGGCCTTCGAAAGGTACGATGGCGTAGTCGTGGCCATGGAAAACGGGGAGGCTCGCATTATTTACTACTGGGACAAAGTCAGTGACACTATCTACATGCTGTTTATTTACGCCAAAGCTGATACGAAAGACTTGACGCCTAAACAGATCAATATCCTTGCCAGGGCAGTCCGGGAGGACCTCAGATGAATAAAGAAAACTTTAACGAACTAATTACCAGTGTAAAACAGGCTGGTAAGATTAAGCGTGGTGAAATACGCGCCTCACGGCAATTTGAGTATGCTCCGGCAGACATAAAGGCTATCAGAAAAAAATTGGAGAAATCACAATCAGAGTTTGCACTCATGATTGGCGTGAGTGTTTCCACCTTACGGAATTGGGAGCAGGGCCGTCGCCGTCCCGAAGGGCCTGCCAGGGCATTATTAAAGATTGCAACAGAGAATCCACAGGCTGTTTCTGAGGCACTTGGAGCGTAATCATCACGCTTGAGACTGCCGAACAAGTCACCCCCAAGCCTAACGAAAACAGCGTGGTCTACGTCTGGCTTAACATTGTTTCTACGGATTCATCAATTAGATCAAGCTTCTAGAACTGGAACCCCCATCCTTCCGGCTGCTTCGATCAGCTTGTTGTCCAAGGTGGCTACTGGAAGGCCTTTCCTCATTGCAAGATATAGATATGAAGCATCATAGCTCGATAGGTTATATGCCCTTGCCAAAGCCAAAAGCTCTTTCATCATCTCTGGGCGTTCATATTCTACAACGATCGGAAGTTGAGACAGCAAAGTAAGGCACCGTGTACTATCTGATTCACTGAGTCGCTTCTGTCTTTCCGCCACTATCAAAACATTTGCCACCTCGAGGGGCCAAATCGACGGAACGACGGCAGTTGCTCCTGTAAGCCTGTCCAGAACGGTATCGGCGTATTTGTTTGTTACATCTTTGAAGTACCATGACATAACAACAGAATTATCGACAATGAAATATTCAGCCACTAGCGCCTTGCTTCTTCAATCATGTCTCGAATTGAAATCCCTCCAAGACTGTGTTTGTCACGGAATTTTCGCATTTCAAGGATAACTGATCTGGTGTCTACTTTTTTTGCAGGATCAGGGGGTTGTAATACAGCTACAGGAACACCATGCTTCGTAATGGTTATGCGTTCACCCTTGAATACACGCTCCAGTAACCTGGGCAGATGGGTTTTGGCTTCATATGCACCTACAGTTTCCATAGCAAAACTCCTTAGACTAGTTTTAGACTAGTCTAAAATGGATTGACTGAATTGTCAACCGTCGTATTAATAAGATGTTTCAATACGCGGCCGCCGGTACCGCAGGGACCGATCAAGAGTCCCCGGTCAAAACACTCGCTGGTAATGGCGGAGGCCTTCTCTCTCCTGAACCGCCTGGAGCCACTTCCGACTGGCCACATTCACCCCTCCCACAGCCTGTATGGGCTCTACAATAATGGCAGCGGGCTTCTCGAGTCCACTGGATGAATCCGCAAGGGCGTTCTACAGTTCCCGAATGTGGTCAATACCTCCGCCCGGCCCGTTTTCAAAGGGAAGGTGGGGAACATATTCCATTGGCACCCCTGCAGCCCCTCGAAAATAAGCATTTGCCGTGCAGGCCAGAGCGCCCGGTGTCATGCCGTGAAAGCCGCGAATGAAAGTCTTCGGAAGCCATTACCGGAATGGCGATGGACCGGTTTTCCCATTCTTCGCCGAACTCGCGGCACAAGATTTGTCGAAACCGCTCCGCTTCATCAGGATCATTCACAGTTGCCCCGTAGCGTGGAAAAATCTCCACATCAGCCTTAACTCCCCATGCCGGGGCAGTATCTGTTGCAATCTGTGTGATAAGGTTGTTGACAATGTCCCGCATCTCATTGTCAGCGATTCGAATATTGCCTGCCAGAACAGCCTGTGAAGGCGTCACAGTTTCAGCGCTGGGAGCAACAAAACTGGTCACGCTGACCACGACCGCCTGCTGAGGAGGCAGACGGCGGCTGACAATCTGCTGCAATGTCAGAACAATAGCTGACGCTGCAGCTACCGGGTCCCTGCACATTTCCGGCTGGCTGGCATGACCGCCTTTTCCGGTCACTGTGATACGGAATGTGCCGTTACCCGCCATCACCGAGCCATCCGGGCAGACAGCCTGGCCGAACGGCAATGCTGGCCAGTTATGCCAGCCATAGATAGCATCCACGCTGTCAATGGACCCTTCTTCAATCATGCGAAGAGCCCCGTGACCGCCTTCTTCCGCGGGCTGGAAAATCAGGGTCACTGGCCCCGGCAAATGCATCTCCTGCTGTTTAAGCCACAAGGCAGCCGCAATCAGGGTGGCCGTATGGCCGTCATGTCCGCATGCATGCATGCATCCGTGTGTTTTCGATACCCAGGCCACACCCGTCTCCTCTTCGAGGGGCAAAGCATCAATATCGGTCCGGAGCGCAATGGAACGGCCGGAAGCACCTTTAGCAAGCACGGCAATCGTTCCTGTGCGGGCAATCGGCCGCCAGGAGATTTCTGCCCGGGTCAATTCCTTGCGAATCCGCGCAGACGTTTGAACCTCGGACCAGTTCAATTCCGGAATGCGATGTAGATCCTGCCTTAAACCAACGGCAGCGTTAATTATTTGTTTCCAGGGTTTTGTCATATCATTATCAGCTCGTAACCTGGGAAATATTGCCGCACTGATTCCCTGGTCCTCGGGGATTAAAAAATCATTATAGAAAATGTGTAAAGAAAAGGCGTAACCCAGGATGCCCGGGGCGGGGAAAACCGGACGCACCCGGCACGTGCAGGCCCGAATTGTCATTCGCCTTATAGAATTGACAATAGTTTCAGCCCGTCATAAAAAAGGACGATTGCCAGTACACATAATGATAAACCAAGAAAACGCATTGTATATATATAAGCATTGCCTGCTAAAAATGATCTGGACTTACCAACCAATAAAGCTATCACAATTTTTGACCCGACAAGCAGGACATAAAAGCTGCCGATGAAGGCAAAAGGGGCCAGAATGCCATGTTCCATTGCCCTGGCTACTGTTGGCGCCCCGACACCAAACCAGAATATATATGGATGGGGATTTAATACGTTGGCTATTATTCCTTTTGTCAATGAGTTGGGCCCGATCTCCTGAGGGCTCACTTCCATGCCTTTTGTTCGTATACCCTGGCAGCCTAAATAGAAGACAAAAAAGCCGCCCATACACGAAATAATTCCCAACACATTATGAAAACCGGACAGCTTTACCAGTATGAATAAAGTCAAAATGACAATTGGAAAATCAGTAATGAGCGGGGCGAGGGCGATCTTAAGGCCGGCTCTTATATTGTGCTGAAGGGTTTCAGAAATTACCAGGGCAAGCAGTGGTCCCGGGGCAAAACCTGATGACAGACCTAACAGAGATCCTATAACGAGGAAATTCAACATCTTATCTGGCTCTACAATCAGACGTCAATTCAGTAACTTACTATCATACTGTTTTGCAAATTCTTTATTCCGCCTGGCGGGATAAAAATCAACGGCATGAAGACCTTGCTGTCCTGTTTTCTGTTCAGTGTCCAGCTAAATCCCGCTGTGACCAAAACCGCCCTCACCCCTTTCAGTCGCGGGCAGTGAATCCACTTCCTGCCAGCTTGCCTGCCGGACTCTGGCAAGGATCATCTGGGCAATCCTTTGTCCTCTCTTGATGGTGACAGTCTCGGGTCCGAGATTAATAAGACCGACTTTTATCTCGCCGCGGTAGTCGGCATCAATAGTGCCGGGTGCGTTAATTACTGTAAGACCATGTTTGATGGCAAGCCCGCTTCGGGGCCTGATCTGGAATTCATAGCCGTATGGAAGAGCCACGGCAAGGCCTGTGGAAACAAGACCTATTTCCCCTGAATGCAGGTGTATATCGCATTGGATGGCTGCAACCAAATCCATGCCTGCTGATTGTCTGGTTGCATATTTGGGGAGAGGCAGATCAACTGCATGGGACAGACGTTTTATCTGTACAACTACAGACAGTCCTTCCTGTAATCTGATAGCCAGGGATTCTTTCACATATTGCTCAAGATCTACTTGCAAAAAAACTTGCAGGCTCTACATAACTTCCGGTCTCTCCATCCGGGACCGGCCCCAGACATACCATGGCAGAGCCTCCGCTCAAACACCGTGTTGCCATCTGCTTTATGTCTTCAGGGGTGACCGCATTAATTTTGCAGATTACCTCATCATAAGAGACAAATTTCCCTAGATTTATTTCACTTTTTGCCAAACGCGTCATACGGCTGTCTGTGCTTTCAGCAGAGAGCAACAAACCACCTTTGATGTGATCTCTGGCAGCATCCAGTTCATCATTGTCAATAGACTTATCTGAGAGCTTTTTTAACTCTCTTTGCATTAGCTCCACTGTCTTGGAAAACTGTTCTTCAGCGATGCCCGCATAAATCCCCAGCATCCCGGTATCCCGAAACGAAGAGAAAAAGGAATAGACTGAGTAAGCGAAACCCCGTTTTTCCCTTATCTCCTGAAACAGCCGGGAACTCATAGATCCACCCAGAATGACGTTAAGCAACAGGGCCGGATAGCGTTGAGGGCCCGAGGAACATGGCCCTTCATAACCCATCAGTACGTGAAGCTGCTCCAGATCTCTTTTGATAAATTGTGCCCCGAGATGAGGTACAGGCCTGGAATAAGACGAATGACCATTGATAGATGCCAGACCTCCAAAAAGTTCATTGATTTTGTCAACAAAGGCCTCATGTTCCAGATTCCCCGCCGCAGCGATTAAAACCTTTGGACCTACATAGGCCTTAGCTATAAACTCCTTCAAGGTCTGTGAATTTATTGTGCTGACGTTTTCCACGGTGCCGAGAATGGACTGTCCAAGGTTGTTTCCAGGCCAGTAAAACTGGTTAAAAAGCTCATGTATCAATTCATCAGGGGAGTCTTCAAGCATTTTTATTTCTTGCATTATGACCTGGCGTTCTCTGTCGACTTCCTTGTCATCAAATCTGGAATGGAGAAAAATATCAGAGAATAAATCCAGTGCCCTATCTAGATGTATATCCAGCACCTTTGCATGGAAACACGTGATTTCTTTGGAAGTAAAGGCATTGGAAAAGCCACCCATCTGGTCAAAGGCCTTGGCAATATCCAGGGCAGTACGACGTTCAGTGCCCTTAAAAATCATATGCTCGATAAAGTGGGAAATACCTCTGTTGCCGGCATCTTCGTCCCTGGCGCCTATAGTGACCCATAGACCTATTGATACCGATCGGACATTGGGTATGTGCTCGGTGAGCACACGAATGCCGTTTGAAAGGACAGACTTGTTGTATTGTTGGTCCACTTTTGAACAACTCCTAATCGTCGTTCATGGCAGCCTTGCGGCTGAGCTTGATCCTGCCTTGTTGATCTATACCTATGACTTTTACACGGACTTCATCACCTTCGGCAAGTACGTCCTTTACATTTTTCACATGCCTGTTTTCCAGTTGGGAAATATGTACCAAGCCATCGGTACCCGGTAGTATCTCAACAAACGCACCGAAGTCCATTATCTTTTTTACAGTCCCAAGGTAGATCTCCCCGACCTCGGCCTCTTTTGTGAGATCTTTGATTCTCTTGATAGCATCTTCTGCTGCTGTCGCTGAAGAGGAGAAGATGTTTACCTCACCTAAATCATTGACGTCTATCTTTACGCCGGTTTCTGCTATTATGCCGCGTATATTCTTCCCTCCGGGACCGATAAGATCCCGGATCTTTTCTGGATTTATGTTGAGAGTGATGATCTTGGGGGCATACTGCGAAAGGTCTTTTCTGGGATGATCTATCACCTCTTTCATCTTGGACAAGATAAAGCGTCTTGCATCTTTCGCCTGCATAAGCGCCTTGCCTAAAATATCCCGGCTGATCCCTGGAATCTTGATATCCATCTGGAGCGCGGCAATACCTTCCTGGGTCCCTGCTACCTTGAAGTCCATATCACCCATGTGGTCTTCATCGCCCAGGATATCCGAGAGTATGATGATGTCGTCATTCTCCTTTATAAGACCCATTGCAACCCCTGCCACCATATCACGAATGGGGATGCCTGCATCCATCATGGCAAGTGATCCTCCACAAACAGTAGCCATCGAGGATGAGCCGTTTGATTCCAAAACATCCGCAACAATACGAATAGTATATGAAAAATCGTCTGCGGGAGGTATTACTCCGGCCAGTGCCCGTTCTGCCAGTACACCGTGACCGATATCTCTTCGCGCCGGGCCTCTCAACGGCCTGACCTCGCCTACACTGTAAGGGGTAAAATTATAGTGCAGCATAAAGTGTTTATATTGTTGTCCTGCCGGGGACTCGATCCTCTGCTCATCTTCAGAGCTGCCGAGAGTCGCCACTGCCAGTACCTGGGTCTCTCCACGCGTAAAGACCGCGGAACCGTGAGTGCGGGGAAGTTCTCCCACAGAGCACGAAATCGGCCTGACTTCTTCAAAAGTCCTGCCGTCAATCCGACGCTTTTCGGTGGTAATCAAAGTACGCATAAGATCTTTTTCAAGGCCCTTCATGCACTCTGATATTTCCTGCTCACGTCCGGGATACTCTGCAGCCAATGCCTCCCATACTTCTGTCTTTAGGCGTCTTATTCCTTCGCTTCTTTCAACTTTGGAGGGTATCTGTATGGCTACAAGCATCTTCTCCCTGGCAATTTCCCTGATCTTGTTTGTAAAATCAATATCCAAAACAGGTTCGGGAACAGTTATCTTGGGCTTACCCGACTTTTCAACAAGTTCATCCTGAAGATCGAGTAAAGGCGTCAGAGATTCCTGTCCGAAAAAGATGGCATCCAGTACTTCCTGCTCTGAAAGCACCGCGCTCCAGCCCTCTACCATAATTATCGTATTTCTCGTACCGGCAATAATTATATTTAGATCGGAATTCAACAACTGGGTCCTGGTAGGATTAGCTATGAATCCGCCTTCTACTCTTCCCACTCTAACTCCGGCGATAGGACCTTCAAATGGTATATCTGAGATACAAAGAGCTGCGGATGCCGCGGTAATGGCAACCACATCAGGATCAACCTCGGCATCCTCAGAAAGCACCGTTGCTATTATCTGGGTATCGAAGGCATATCCCTCAGGAAATCTGGGCCGAAGGGGACGATCTATAAGTCTTGAAGTCAGAGTTTCTTTCTCACTGGGTCTCCCGATCTCCCTGCGGAAATAATTTCCTGGAATACGGCCTGATCCATAAAACCTCTCCTGGTAATCTACCATTAGCGGCAAGTAGTCTATTCCTTCTCTGGTTTTGCCGGAGGTTACTGCTGTCACAAGGACTACGGTTTCTCCCAGGCTGGCCAAAACGGCACCGTTGGACTGTTTGGCCAAGCGTCCGGTTTCAAAGGATAAGGCCATGTCATTTATCTGTGTTTTTAATTTTATCATGTCTTTTGAAGTCCTGTATCATAAAAAAATCAAAGGTATTATGATTCGGTTAAAAATTTCCGGTTTGAGATGCTGTTTCAATTTTCTAAAATAGCAAAATTTTAGAAAAACCTCGCAACTCCTATTCAGGATATCGAGAATAATTTTATAGGGAACCTTAATAGGCTCATCATGTCACTTGCGGATTCCAAGCTCCTTTATAATTTTCCTATACCGCCCCATATCCTGGTTTTTGAGGTAGTCGAGCAGCCTCCTTCTTTGGCCGACAAGTTTTAACAGGCCTCGCCTTGAGCCATGATCCTTTTTGTGGATCTTGAAGTGCTCGGTTAGATAAACAATACGGGAACTCAACAGGGCTATTTGAACCTCAGGGGACCCGGTATCGTTCCCGTGGGTTTTGAAGCTCTCTATAATTTCTTTCTTGCGTTCTGGATCCAAAGCCACCTATTTTTTCCTCCTTAAATATAACTGCGATTTGATATTTCTTATTTTAATTTGTAATAGTACATTCCTTTGGCCAAATCTTTATGGGATGAAGTGTTTTATGGCTATCCGACTCCGTCGCCGAGGGCCATGCCACCACTGAAACCAAATCTTTTCCCTGCCGGTCTGAACCATTTTTTATGTAAGGCAGTCTGCAAATAAGACGCAGATAAGGTAACTCCATGTCTGATTCATGCAATTGCGATTCCACCAACTCCTTGAGCCTGTTTACCAAAATTGGATGTCCATTTCTCAACTCTGCTGCCATATCATTATCTATATCAACGGCGGGTATGTGTGCCAGTGCCTTCTCAACCGGAACAAGGACATCTAAAAGCCTTTTACTTTTAACAATTTCTTCCAGAGTTTCCATCTTCATGGCATTTTCTATGTTGAAGGGTCCGCTTTTAGTCCTTCGCAGTCTAGTCACATGACCGCCGCAACCCAGACTTGACCCCAGGTCATGTACTAGTGATCTCACATAAGTACCTTTTGAGCAGTGTACCCTGAAGTCTACTTCGGGTAACCTCACTTCAAGGATCTCAAAGGAAAATACCTGCACCGGCCTGGATTCCTTTTGGACCATTATTCCTTGACGTGCGAATTTATAAAGTGGTTTCCCTTTATGCTTTACCGCCGAAAAAGGGGGCGGCGGCTGAAAGAGCCTGCCCGTAAATTCTTTGGCCGCCTTTTGTAAAAAGAGCTGGTCAAGACTGGGAGGTAAAGCCTTCTGTTCCGTGACTTTGCCGGCTGCATCATAGGTATCGGTGGCTACCCCAAGGAGCATGGTACCTTGATATATCTTGTGCCCCGACATGATAAACCGGACGATCTTGGTCGCGCGTCCCAGACAAATAGGCAGTACACCCGTGGCAAGTGGATCAAGGGTGCCTGCATGTCCGACTTTTTTGACCTTAAGCCTTTCGCGGACTTTCTGAACTATCTGGAAGGACGTTGGTCCGAACGCCTTATCCATTACCAGGATACCATCAAGCATCGGCTGTTTCCGAACCCTCAAAATTGATCTTTATTTTATCCAGCAGGATTTCTTTAACCTCAGCTGCTGATCCGGTCTTTCGGAAACCTGCTGCATTAAAATGCCCACCGCCTCCAAATTCTTTTGCCAGCTTTGCCACATTAAAGAATGATTTTGACCTCAGACTGACAGATACCTGCCCGGGATAGACCTCCTTTATGAAAACTGCAACTTCTACTGTATCTATACACCTAACATGCGCTACAAAGTCATCTGTGTCGTGCTCTGTCGCTCCGCTGATGCGAAACATATCAGGTGTGGCCTGAAGCAGACCTATCTTGCCACGCCCCCTTACCTCAATGGTCCTCAATACAAGTCCTAGAAGGTGTTGCCTGCATAAAGAATAATTTTGATAAAGTTGATTCGCAACGGCATAGGGATTTGCACCATTTGCTACAAGCTCCCCGGCCATCCGGAAAGCTGTCTCGTTCGTATTACTGTGACGGAAGCATCCGGTGTCCGACAATATGGCAGCATAGAGGTTTGTGGCGATATCTTCTGTTATGGGCCATCCCAGTCTTTTGATTACCCAAAGGACTATGGCCCCCGCAGCAAAAATGTCCGGGAATATACAGTTTATACAATGAGGATATTTTATCCCCTGCTTTTGATCACAGAACGGGACCTGGCTCAAGTGATGATCCAGAATCACAATAAGTGAAGCCTGCTCTATCAACCTTTGTGCATGCCTTCCGATCCTGTGAGGTTCATTGCAGTCAAGTATCACCAGAGTAGTTTTTTCAGACAGCGGGTTGGCCACTTCATCTACCAGATAATGAGAACCAGGAAGAAATCGAAGTGTATCCGGCACTGGATCTTCCGTGAAAAGGGTCACGTCCCTCCCTGCTTCTTTAAGGGCAAGTCCCAAGCCCAGCAAAGAGCCCAGGGCATCCCCATCCGGCTTGACATGACATGTTAAAAGGAGAGGGTCGGCTTCGTTAATGGCCTTTACCGCGGCCTTCAGCATCTTAGCTTGTTCAGGCGAAATTTCACTCACAAGGTCTCTCAACTCTCTGTCTGCTGGCCGTCTTTCACACTGGCGAGGAGCCTTTCTATCTTTTCCTGGTCATCCAGACTCCGGTCCAGCTGAAAGTGCAGTTCAGGTATCCGCCTGAGGTCAAGACGGTGTCCCAATGTTCTGCGTATGAAGCCTTTGGCCTTATTCAACCCCTCCAGCACGGATTTTCCCTCAGATTCACTTCCAAGAACCGAAACAAAAAATCTTGCGTGGCAGAGGTCTTCTGAGACCTTCACCTGCATTATGGTCACCAGCCCCTGAATTCTTGGATCCTTGATCTCTACAAGCAGCATGTCTGCCATTTCTTTCCTGAGGAGATCCTCTATCCGTCTGGAACGAGGAAACATATGGGGCATGACTGCTTTCCTACTTTCCCATGTGAATGATTTCGATTTCTGTATCAACAATTTCTACCAGATACGTCCTTTCAATGAATTCCATAATCTTATCCAGGACGGAGTTCATTATCGGCTGGCTATTTCCTATTGTGGATATCCCTATCTCCGCCCTCTGCCACACATCGTTCAGTGCTATTTCTGATATAGCTACATTGAAACGGCTCCGCACCTGCCCGATTAAACTCTTGACAACACGCCGTTTTCCTTTTAGCGAATGGTTTCCAGGCAGTTTTACTCTGAGCCTGATTATCCCCACGATCATTCATCGTCATCCTTCATTCGCCTGTTAGCACTTTCCTTAAAAAAGCACACTATCGACTTGAATAAGGACGCTGAAACTTGAAAAACAAAATTAGGCAACACATCTACATTTTTTTGTTTTTCCCGGTTTCACTTTCCACGGCGGCGGATAGAGGCTCTCCAAGGACCGGAGCCTCTTCTTTGATTATAAAGGCCTCTATTATGTCCCCCATCTTTATGTCATTGAACCTTACAAGTCCTATTCCGCATTCATAGCCGGACTGGACTTCTTTTGCATCCTCTTTAAAGCGACGAAGAGACGCTATCTTGCCATTGTAAACCACAACATTGTCTCTTAAGAGCCTGGCATGAGCATTTCTCTGTATTGACCCCTCCAGTACATAGCTACCCGCTACCGTACCGACTTTGGCAATATGAAAGACGTCACGCACTTCAGCGCGTCCCAAGGTCTTTTCCTTGTAAACAGGCTCTAATAGACCAACCATGGCGTTTTTAATTTCCTCCATGGCATGATAAATGACATCGTAAAAGCGGATATCCACATGTTCCTGCTCGGCCAAAGTCTTTGCCTGTGGACTGGGCTTTACATTAAAGCCTATGATGATTGCGTCTGAAGCAGATGCCAGCAAAACATCGGACTCGGTAATGGCTCCGATACCGCTCCTTACAAAATTCACTTTTATCTCTTGGGTACTGAGCTTGCTTAGTGCATCTGAAAGGGCCTCTACAGATCCCTGAACATCTGTCTTGAGGATTATATTGAGCTCCTTGAGTTCTTCCTCCCGAAGCTTTTCAAAAACATTTTCCAGACTCACCTTGCTGCTCTGGGCCAATTCTAGCTCTCTACTCTTGCCTTGACGATACTCAGATACCTCTCGGGCCTTTTTGTCATCAGAAAGTACTATGAATTCGTTTCCCGCCTCCGGCACTCCTGATAGACCCTGGATCTCTACAGGCATAGAAGGTCCGGCTGCCTTTATCCTCTTACCTTTGTCGTCAAACATGGCCCTTACTCTGCCATGGTGTATACCACAGACCAGGGCGTCACCAGTGTGCAATGTCCCCTCAGAGATCATCAGGGTCGCCATGGAACCACGCCCCCTATCCAGTCTCGCCTCTATTGCATGACCTCTGGCGGGAATATTGGGATCTGCCTTAAGCTCCATCACTTCGGCCTGCAGGGCCATCATCTCAAGCAATTCTTCTATACCTGTTTTTTCTTTGGCTGAGATGTTGATGCAAATGGTCTCTCCACCCCAATCTTCGGGAATCAATCCGATTTCAGCAAGCTCCCCTTTTACCTTTTCCGGATTCGCGCCTGGCTTGTCAATCTTGTTGATTGCCACAATGATAGGTACTTCGGCTGCCCGAGCGTGATCTATGGCCTCACGTGTCTGAGCCATCACGCCGTCATCCGCTGCTACCAACAGGATCACTATATCAGTAACCCTGGCCCCGCGAGACCTCATAGCTGTGAATGCTTCATGGCCCGGGGTGTCTAGAAAGACTACCTCCTGGCCGGATGGAAGTGCCACATGATATGCGCCTATGTGCTGGGTTATGCCCCCAGCTTCCTTCGTGGCTACATCCGCTTTGCGAATGGCATCCAGAAGTGAAGTCTTCCCATGATCTACATGTCCCATGATTGTGACCACAGGAGGTCTTGGCACAGGCTTGCCTCCTTTGGCATCCGCCACGTGTATCAAGTCTTCAGCCACGGACTTCTTCTCCAGTTCATAATCAAATCCGGATGCCACAATGCTGGCTACGTCGTAATCAATGTACTGATTTACCGTAGCCATTACGCCAAGCCCCATGAGCTTCTTTATAACATCACCCGCCTTGATGCCCATCCGTTTGGCAAGCTCACCCACTTGAATAGTGTCATATATAGAAAACTTTCGTTTGCTTGCCTTGGGAGGCGCGGTGCCGGACTTATGGACATGCTCTTTCTTTTGTCCTGAATCGTCAGGGGCCAACGGAACACCTGTCTTTTTCCGGTCGGATACTATAATATCGGTCTCTTCTGCAAGAATTTTGCCTATATATTTCTTTTTTCCCTCTCGTTTGGGAGAAACCCGACGCTTTTTGACCGGTTCTCCCAAATCAGACATCTGGACTATTCTCTTGCCTTTTTTTCTGGCCTTTTTCCCGGGAACTACAGAAACATCAATTAAAGGAATGGACGATTCCGCAGCAGGCAACTCCTTATGAGAAGGGTGTTGATCTTGAGGAGCCGGACTCTCAGATCCACTGTCCGGCTGCTGAAAGATTTCAATCTTCGGACGGTCAAGAATCTTTACAAAACTTTTGGGTTTAGCGGCTTTAGCCTTTTTTACGGTCTTGGGTTTAGGAGCAGTCTCCGGCAGACCGGGCTGTTCCTCGGGCCGGGACTCTTCCGTCATTGCCGTTGGAATCTCAGTCGCTTCTTGCCCTGATTCGCTTTCTACCTGTTTTTCCTTGGTAACGGGAGTTTCCCCCTCTGGCTTGGCATCCTCCTCTTCCTTGACAACAGGGATAACCTCTTCAGCCTTTTCTTCCCTTACACCAGCCCTTTCCACAGGCACCCCAGCAACGTCTTTCTCTTCAGGTTCAGCTTCAGTTGGAGGAACGATCTTTTTGAGAGTAATTTTGCGATGCCTGAGACGCACCGTGGTTCTGGGCTCTGCCTCTTGTTCTTTCCTTTCTGCTGCCATCGTTTCGTCCCTGAGCTTACGGCGGATATCCTGGGCCTCATAGTCTTCAAGCGTACTCATATAGTTCTTGATATTATAGCCAATATCCATAATCTTGGTCGCCATCTCTTTGCTGGCTATTCCAAATTCCTTGGCCAACTCATGGACTCTAATTTTAGTCATGCCTGTCTTTAACCCCCGGCAACATAACTCTTATTTAAAAAGCCGATTAGGCCCTCATATATTATTACACTCTCAATTGGCCTATTCATTTTTTTGTCGTTGCTTATATTCATTTTATAATTTTATAACTCTATTTTGTGTTCAAAACATCTTTAAGAGCCTCAGATCCTTGGTCTTCTGCCTTACTTTCCGTCCCAGACAACACATCTTTTTCGATCCCTGTCTCTTCACCAGCATGTACTCCTTCAGCCGGGACACCATCTTTCTCAATTTCCTTTTTCTCTATCAGCTTTTTGGCCTCTTCCACCAATGAGCCTATCAACTCTGTACTCAAATTAGTCCCCTGCGAAAGTTCATCGGGATCAGCCCGGGCCAAAAGTTCAAGTGAGGTGACTCCCAAATCATAGATCTTGTCCGCAATATTCTCTGACATAAAAGATATCTCTAATAATGTATAATAGTCAGGGTCCTGATAATGTCGATAACGGGTCTCACTTCGCACATCTATTCTCCAACCCATGAGCTTGGCGGCAAGACGCACGTTTTGCCCCTGGCGTCCGATGGCAAGAGAGAGCTGATCATCCGGCACGATAACTTCCAGTGCCTGATTGGAATCATCTACTATAACTCTGGAACATTCGGCAGGGGCTAAGGCATTGTAAATATACTTTGCCGGATCAGGGCTCCAAGGCACTATATCTATTTTCTCGCCCCTAAGTTCCTGAACTACTGCCTGGACCCTTGACCCTCGCATCCCCACACAGGCCCCCACAGGATCCACATCAGACTCCCTGGAGCTAACAGCGATCTTGGATCTGCTCCCAGGCTCTCTGCTCACCCCCATAATCTGGACTATTCCATCGGAGATCTCCGGCACCTCCAGCTCAAAAAGCTTGATCAAGAAATCCGGATGAGTCCTGGATAAAATGATCTGGTGCTCCCTTTGTGTATCTTTCACTTCAATGATGTAGGCACGGATCCGGTCACCACGACGATAGCTTTCACTTGAAATTTGCTCGGATGTAGGCAGTATAGCCTCTGTACGTCCGAGATTGATTATGACATTGCCCCTTTCATAGCGCTGGATAATACCATTTACAACTTCGCCTTTGCGCTCTTTAAATTCCTCATAAATAAGATCCCTTTCGGCGGTCTTCATCTTCTGAATGATGACCTGTCTTGCTGACTGAGCCGCTATTCGCCCCAGGGCTGAAATATCCATCTTGGTGCCGATGCAATCCTCCAATTCACATTTGGAGTCAAGCCCTCTAGCCTCTTCAAGAGAAATTTCTGTTTCCTTGTCATGGACATCTTCCACTACCGTACGATACTGGAATACCTCGATTTCGCCCTGAGCGCTGTTAAAATCGACTTCCAGATCAAGATGTATACCGTAGCGCTTTTTGACGGCCGACTTGATTGCCTCCTCAAGGGCGGCAATAAGAACATCACGATCCAACCCCTTTTCCCTGCTTACCTGATCTATGATCATCTTGAGTTCCGAACTCATATTTTATTCCTTAATATCTGATTAGGAATGGAGCAATTAAAATAAATAGAATAACCTCTAGTTCCTGAATCAATGCACTAAATTATGTCCAGCCGTGCCTTGACCACTAACTCAAAAGGAATGGTAAAGACCATTTCCCCCGAGGAAATTAATATTAAATCATCTCTTATCCCGTTTAAAATGCCTCTAAAATTTCTGCGACCGTCTATTAATTCTCTGCTTTTGATTAAGACTTTCTGACCAGCAAAACGTGCAAAATCATCCTTCTTTTTAAGCGGTCGATTAATCCCCGGAGATGACACCTCCAGATTGTATGACTCTGGTATACAATCCTTTGCGTCCAGCAAATCGCCTACCAGATGACTGATGTCGGAGCAATCATCAATTGTCACCCCGCCTGACTTGTCTATAATAAGTCTCAGGATTACTCCCGAAGGCTCTCGCCTATATTCCACGTCTATCAATTCCATACCAGCATACATCAACACCGGTTCAACAAGAGCCCTTACGGCCTCTATTTGTTGTCCCTTACTGTTTTTGTTAAGTACCATAAAAAAATAAAGTGGGCTTAGCCCACTCCATTAGCAGAGTATTATTGATATTTATACCTTACCACCAAAATACCAAAAAACCCCCGCTAATTGAAGTAAACATCTGTCTCAGCCGACTCAATATCGACATGAACAGGCACAACCTCAAAAAGGGTTGGAGCGGGCGACGGGGTTTGAACCCGCGACCCCAAGCTTGGGAAGCTTGTACTCTACCAGCTGAGCTACACCCGCTTGTAATCTGAACTCATATTAAGAATATAATAGAAAATGTCAAGAATTTCGAGAAGGTATCAGCGCTGAAGCATAGTCAAACTTATAGAAACATACACACTGTTATTGGTATCTTTTTATTTTATCTTGGTCAACGTTTAGGAAATCACACTAAAAATCAAATGCTTCTCCTTGCTTTTACTAAAGATCTTACATCTACATACATGCTGTGTGCCCAAAATACAATATCCATGACAATTCTTCTTATCCACTCAAAATAATATATTACCATACTAACTTTCTTTAAAGGCCACCATGACCCAAATTATGAGTAAAGCCGCTTCCGTCACCTTCTTTACCTGCATTGAGCAACCCTATAATCCGTTCCAGATCCTGAATAGAACGATAACGTATTTCCAGCCTGCCGCCCCTTTTAGTTTGTACTATTTTTATCTTATAACCAAGCCTGCGAGTCAGATCTTCGCAAAGATTTCTGATGTCCGGGTCTTCCCTTTGACCTCTTGCACCCAGACTTTTTCCTTTAGCTAATCTACGGGCCAAGTCCTCTGCCTGCCGTACAGAAAGATCTCTTTTTATTATAAGGTCTCTTAACTCCTTCTGGCCGGCAGGATCTTCCAACATCAAGAGGGCCCTGGCCTGGCCCATGCTGAGACGGCCATAAAGCAGGTCCGCTTTAGCATAGTCTGGTAATTGGAGAAGCCTCAAAAAATTGGCCACGGTAGGCCTTTCCCTTCCAACCCTTGAGGCCACTTGTGACTGTGTAAGCCCAAGTTCATTAATAAGTCTGCTATAGGCCATGGCCTCTTCCAGGGGATTCAAATCCTCTCTCTGGATATTCTCTATCAGTGCTAACTCAAGCAGCTCATCGGGGCTCAAGTCTTTTATTACAACAGGGACTGCCTTAAGCCCGGCCTTTTGGGCTGCCTTCCATCGCCTTTCGCCAACTATCAACTCATAAACCCCGTCAACCTCCCAAACCACCAAGGGCTGAAGGATACCCTTCTCCTTGATGGATCTGGCCAAGCCCTCAAGGGAATCCTGATCCATATGCTTGCGTGGCTGATCAGGATTCGGCCGTATCTTTTCTATGGGACAAAGAAAAAACCCTGGACTTCCTAAATCATATATGTCTTCTGTGGAAAGAAGGGCGCCAAGACCTCTACCTAATCCTCCCTTGAGCTTCATCATGACCTCCTCTGGCAGTACAGGAACTCACGGGCCAGAGCCAAGTAACTCTCTGCCCCTTTGGATCTCGGTTCATATGAAAATATCGGCTTCCCGTGACTCGGACTCTCGCCCAGTCTTACATTCCTGGGAATGGTCGTCTTATAAACAAGGTCCCCGAAATGTGTCCGCACCTCACGCGCGACATGAAATGCGAGACGAATGCGATAATCGTACATGGTAAGCAATAGTCCTTCAATGTGGAGCCTGGGATTGAAATTGTGTTTCACAAGCCTTATAATCTTAACCAGCTGACTCAGACCCTCAAGTGCATAATATTCACATTGCATCGGAATAATTACAGAACTGGAAGCACTCAGGGCATTTATGGTTATCAGCCCCAGAGAAGGGGGACAGTCTAATATTATATAATCAAAGGAATTCAAAGGAGCTAAAAGTTCCTTCAGTATCCCCTCTCTGTTTTTACGTCCTGCCAGATCCACCTCTATTCCTACTAGATCCATATTTGAAGGAATAATAGAAAGATTGGCAATTGACGTAGGCTGAATCACTTCGGCTATACCGGCCAAGCCAAGGATGGCGTGATAAAGGTGCCTAGCTAGCCCCTTTTGGGCAAATCCAAGGCCGCTGGAAGCATTTCCCTGGGCATCACAATCTACGAGCAAGATAGACCTGTTGAGAATGGAAAGGCCTGCTGCCAGATTAACTGCGGTTGTGGTTTTGCCCACGCCACCCTTTTGGTTGGCTATACATATTATCTTGGTCTTTTGTAACGATGCTTTTGTCATTATTATGTTTGTACAAAACCAACGGCATCCTTGAACGACGAATCAAATTTTGAATTCATAGTCTCAACATCTGCATTCACAGCGATAATGCACGCCTTATGGAAAAAATGTAAACTGTTGAATGAAAGACACCAAACTAACTTTAAAATACTATAATCGATTTCAGGAGAATTAAGCCATAGCAAAAATTTTTGGAAACATCCATAGCTTGACACATTCAGAGCGCCGGGGCCTTGAGCGTCTCTTCCGCAGAAAAATACCCCCCAATAAGTTATTAACCCCTGAATTAGCAAGGACCTTAACCGAGATTTCGGGCTCTATGGCCAGGCAAGTAGGGGTCATAGTAAACCGAAAAGGTATAATACGCCACGTCATACTGGGTAATCATCACAATATAGTAATACCAGATATAAGCTTCTACCGCAGGGGGCACGGCCGTTTAAAGGGTCTGCGGTGTATTCATACCCATTTTAATAAAAACGAAGGAATAAACACTGAGGACCTCTCTGATCTTGCACTTCTGAGACTGGATGCAATGATCACTGTCGAGGTCAGAGAAAATCTGCCGGGCCAAGTGTGCTTTGCCCACCTTCTGCCCCCTAACCACGAAAACAGGCATTGGGAAATACTTAACTTCAGACATCCCAGCGCAATCGACTTACATTTCTTGGAATTCATTCAAGAACTTGAGGAGGAAATAAAGAGGTCACAGGATAGATTGTCTCCCAGGAAGAGAGAGGAACGTGCGATTCTGGTACATGCAAGTCAACGTCCTCGCTTTGAAGCGGAGATATCTCTTGCGGAACTTGCGGAACTTGCCCGCTCATCTGATATAGAAGTGCTGGAAAAAATCTGGCAACGTGTTTCTCGCTATAATCCCGCGCACCTGCTCGGCAAAGGAAAGCTGCGGGAGATCCTGATAAAGGGCCTTTATCTGGGAGCCACCATGGTGATCTTTGACCAGGACCTCGGGGCCATACAGCTAAGCAATATTGCCAAAATGGTAGATCTCAAAGTCATAGACCGCACCCAATTAATCCTTGATATCTTTGCAAGAAGGGCCCAAAGCAAAGAGGGGAAAATCCAAGTGGAACTGGCTCAACTCCGCTACCTGCTCCCCAGGCTCATGGGTCGAGGTACTGCCATGTCAAGACTTATGGGAGGTATTGGAGGAAGAGGTCCTGGTGAGACCAAACTGGAAGAGGATCGCAGGAGGGTAAAGCAGCGTATCAGTTCTCTTGAGCGTGAATTAAAGAGCCTTTCCAGGGGAAGAAGAGAGAGAAGAAAGCGCAGGACAGCAAAGGGGACACTGCCTGTAATTTCAATTATAGGCTACACAAGCGCAGGCAAATCCACACTTCTTAATCGACTCACAGGCAGCAAAGTCCTGGCTGAAGATCGACTCTTTGCAACACTCGATCCAATAACACGACGGCTTGTCCTGCCGGATACGAGAGATGTGTTGCTGGCAGATACCGTCGGCTTTATTCGACATATGCCAAAAGATCTTAGAGTAGCATTTAAGGCCACCATGGAAGAGCTGGAAGATGCCCATCTTTTCTTGCATGTGATTGACGCAACCAGCCCATATAGAAAGGGAGAGATAATAGCAGTCGAACAGATTCTGGAAGAAATGGACCTGTTAGCAACTCCAAGGATACTGGTCTACAATAAAATAGACCTGTTGAAAAGAGATACTCCTGCTGCCGGTCCCGAAACGGTTTATATATCCGCAGTAACCAAAGAGGGTATTGACGAGCTTATTAAGATGTTGACCAAACGATTACCTCAAAAGGCACAAGAAGAATTTACCTCTACCCCAGATGTGGCCTAAATTTAACGCACACCATTGTGACAGAGAACCTGCTCAACCTCGGCGGCGTTTACTGTGAACGGTGGCAGAAAACCGCCAAGTGGCAATTGTATAATATCGAATGAAATGGGTAACGAATTGAGTAACGTTCCGGCTCGCAGCAAGGGGGTGTGCTGCAACTGCGGGGATTCAGACTCGGTGTTCGCAGCCCTCCCCTGCTGATTCCCTGTCCCCTGTTTTTTTTGAATACGGCTATTTAACACCCCGGTTATGCGGCTATGATCAGGGGTGTTGTTACACTGATAATCGGTGCTAGGATTCTTCCCCGGCATGGGGTATGGTATTGGCCTTTTTTATTCAGCTAAATGAAGGCGCAGGCACATTTGGGTATTGAAATGATTAGTAACCTTATAATAACAAGGAGATTTTCAATAAATGGCCGCTATAGAAGGATATAATTAAAACCATGAGTACAGAGGTAAACAAATCAGTCAACTGGCACGGACTTGATTCCAGGGAAGTGCTGGAGAAGTTGCATTCGTCGGACAAGGGCCTTGCTTCAAAGGAGGCCCAAAACCGCTTGGAGCGATACGGTCCCAACGAACTGATCGAAAAAAAACGAAAATCTTTGTGGATGATGTTTCTGGACCAGTTCAAAGATTTCATGATCATGGTGCTTATCGCCGCCGCCGTGGTGGCCGGGATAATCGGCGAGCCTGCAGATACCATCGCCATTGCCGTAATTGTGCTCTTGAATGCGGTGCTGGGGTTTGTCCAGGAATACCGTGCCGAAAAGGCAATGGCTGCCCTGAAAATGATGGCTGCACCTTCCGCGACCGTCATTCGAGACGGGCAGGCCGAAACCATCCCTGCGCAAAGGCTGGTTCCAGGCGATCTGGTGATCCTGGAGGCCGGCAACGTGGTGCCGGCTGACATGCGTCTGATGGAAGCGGTCCAGCTTCGAATCGATGAAGCGGCCCTGACCGGGGAGTCCGTGCCGGTGGAAAAAGATACCGCATGCCTCCGCGAACCTGACCTGTGCATAGGGGACCGCAGAAACATGGCCTATAAAGGCACCCTGGTCACTTACGGCAGGGGGCAGGGGGTAATAGCGGCCACCGGAATGAAGACTGAACTTGGGCGGATCGCTGCCATGCTGCAGGACCAGGATGAAGGGCGGACCCCGCTACAGAAAAGGCTGACCTCTTTCGGGCAGAAACTTGCTTACGCGGTCCTGGCCATTTGTGTCATTGTTTTCCTGTCAGGTCTGCTCCGAGGAGAGCCTCCTCTGCTGATGCTGCTCACAGCCATCGCCTTGGCGGTGGCAGCCATTCCGGAAGCCCTTCCCGCTGTCATTACGATCTCACTGGCTGTGGGGGCCAAAAAGCTGGTCAGGCAACAGGCATTGATTCGAAAACTGCCGGCAGTGGAGACCCTTGGATCGGTTACCTATATCTGTTCTGACAAGACCGGGACCCTGACGCTGAACCGCATGACCGTGGAAAAGGTCTATGCAGGCGGTCGGCTGCAACCGTCAGACGACCTCAGGCCCTCAGACCATGAGCAGGCCGCAGGAGATCCTGCATCCTGCAATACACCCTGCAATTTACTGTTGAATGCCCTGGCCCTCTGCAATGACGCCCGTTTGGATGCATCAGGAGCCCTTATCGGTGATCCCACGGAAACGGCCCTGTTCGACCTGGCCCTGAAAAAAGGCCTTCTTCGCGAGCACCTTGATCAAAAATTTCCCAGACTGGCCGAAATCCCCTTTGACTCGGACCGAAAACTCATGACTACTTTCCATCCCTGGGAAAACGGGCGGATCGTTTCTTTCACCAAGGGAGCGGTTGAGGAAATCACGGCCCGGTCTGAAAAGGCCCTGATGCCTCAAGGTCAGGAAGCGATAGATAATTTGAAAATCATGGAAATCTCCGAACGAATTGCAGGTGAAGGCCTGAGGACTTTAGGGTTTGGCATGCGGGTATGGGACGCGCTTCCCGATTCGCTGACGTCGGAAAAAGCAGAAACAGGTCTGGTCCTGCTCGGCGTCGTCGGAATGATGGACCCACCCCGGCCCGAGGCGGCGGAGTCGGTCGGCGTGTGTCGTTCCGCGGGCATTTGGCCGGTGATGATTACAGGGGACCACCCTTTGACAGCAGAGGTGATCGCCAGACGGGTCGGTATCATCCCCAGACAGGGCGACGGCGTCATGACCGGCCGGGAACTCGCGCAGCTCCCCCTGGAGGAGTTCGAAGACAAGGTGGAAAAGATAAGGGTCTACGCACGGGTCGCCCCGGAGCAAAAGCTCAAGATCGTAAAGGCCCTGCAGGATAAGGGGCATTTTGTGGCCATGACCGGGGACGGAGTCAACGATGCCCCGTCTTTGAAACGGGCGGATATCGGAGTGGCCATGGGCATCACCGGCACCGATGTCGCTAAAGAGGCCTCCCATATGATACTGCTGGACGACAATTTTGCCACCATTGTCAAAGCCGTCAGGGAAGGCCGCCGTATTTTCGACAACATCCGCAAATTCATCAAATACACCATGACCAGCAATTCAGGCGAGATCTGCACCATTTTTCTGGCGCCTTTCATCGGTCTGCCGATTCCCCTGCTGCCGATCCACATACTGTGGATCAACCTGGTCACCGACGGTGTCCCCGGCTTGGCCCTAGCCGCCGAGCCGGGTGAGAAAGACATCATGAACCGCCCACCCAGAGACCCGAAGGAAAGCATCTTTGCCCACGGCCTGGGCATCCATATCATTTGGGTCGGGCTGCTGATGGGCGCCGTTTCCATCATGACCCAGGCCTGGTTCATCAACGGCAGCCAGACTCACTGGCAGACCATGGTCTTCACCGTCCTGTGCCTGAGCCAAATGGGACATGTGCTGGCCGTCAGATCTGAGCAGGAATCCTTTTTCAGGCAAGGTGCCTTATCCAACAAACCACTCCTGGGGGCCGTCTTAGTAACCTTCGTTCTTCAGATGGCCACTATCTATGTACCGTTTCTGAACCCCGTTTTCAAGACCGCGCCGCTCAGTGCATGGGAGCTTGTGATAACGCTTTTGCTTTCAAGTGTAGTATTTCTGGCGGTGGAAGTGGAAAAGGCGATAAAACGGTCGCGAAACAACGGGTTAAAGGTTTGATGGTTTTTCATGTATAATATATGTCGGATATCGGCTGTCGCTCTCTTGCATATCATCATAGATCGTCTCAGAGAGCCCGCCTGTCTGCCGCCGGATCTCCTTGAAAATTTCTGTCACCTCAAGTACGCTGATCTTTGCATTCTCGGCACTTTTCCTTTTGATCTGATTTTTTTGCACACAAAATCGTTACCGGGACAATTGCCTTTTTCTAGTTTTTCATAATCGGGTACAGGATATTTTACACCAGCAGTTTTTTTGGACCTATATGTATACAGACTATCGAGTTTTCTGAATTTGTTGACAATAATATCACCGGTGTATATTTGAAAAAATCTGCGTCCTGTTTACAGTTGCATTTAATAAAAAACAAGTTCCACGGAATATGTCGAAAGTAGAACGCCAGCCCAATAACTCAACGAATCGGCAAATTCATATGATCGGCATATGCGGCACCGGCATGGCCGCCCTTGCCGGCCTGCTCAAAGAAAAGGGATATAGTGTAAAGGGATCTGACAGTCAGGCCTATCCACCCATGAGTGATGTCCTCAAGAGATTGGATATTCCTGTAACTATTGGATATCAGCCGGATAATGTGGTTTACAACCATTCCCATAACCGGATGCCTGACCTGGTAATAATAGGAAATGTGATACGGGCAGACAATTTAGAGGCCGAGTATGTTATTTCCAAGGGCATTCCCCTTCTCTCTTTCCCTGAGGCATTGTCTCTCCTTTTTTTAGAAGACATGAAGCCTTTAGTGGTGGCCGGTACACACGGCAAGACCACTTCCTCCTCCTTGCTGGTCTCCGCCCTTGAGGCCTCGGGTAAGGGCCCTGGTTTTATGGTGGGCGGGATTCTTAATGTCTTTGAGTCAGGTTTCCGCGTAGGGCGTCCCCCCTGGTTTGTGATTGAAGGTGACGAATATGACACGGCCTTTTTTGATAAAAGACCGAAGTTTTTACACTATCGTCCCCATGGTGTTATCCTTACCAGCATAGAGTTTGACCACGCGGATATATATGCCGACCTGGATGCAGTAAAGCAGGCATTTTCCTCACTTGTTGCACTGATTCCGTCGAAAGGAATCCTAGTGGCCTGTACGGATTGGCCGGCGGTGGAAGAGGTCTGCGCTAAGGCAAAATGCAAGGTGGTGACCTATGGTGAAAGCAGGGGATGCGAGTGGCAATTGTCTGATCTTTTTGTTGATTACACTGCTACAAGTTTCACAGCTGTACACCATGGAGAGATATACGGCGAGGTGCGGATAAAACTCCCCGGCAGACACAACGCCTTGAATTCTCTGGGTGTCCTTGCGTTGTGCCGCCATCTTGCAATGGAAAAAGATACGGTTCTCAAGGGCCTGGGTTCCTGCGCCGGGGTGAAAAGGAGGCAGGAGGTCAGGGGGGTGGCGGCCGGGGTTACGGTAATCGACGATTTTGCCCATCATCCAAGCGCAGTCAAGGAAACACTTGCCGCCATGAGGTCGGTATATTCGGGCCGTCGTCTCATAGCAGTCTTTGAGCCAAGGACCAATACCAGCAGAAGGAGAGTCTTCCAGGATATCTATCCTCATTCTTTCAGCTCGGCTGATCGAGTACTGGTGAGAGAGGTGGCTGATCCGGAAAAGGCGCCACCTGGAGACAGATTTTCATCTAAAAAATTGGTGGCTGATCTCAGACACATGGGTATTGATGCGGTATACTTGCCTGATGCCGATGCAATTCTTAAAGACCTGCTGGCAAACAGGTCTAAAGGTGACGTGATAGTGATACTCTCAAATGGTGATTTTGAAGGCCTGCATGAAAGGCTGTTATCCGCCCTTTCCGCCGATCACCAAATCACCGGATCACCAAACAACCGGATCACCAAATTTCAGGAGTTGTGCAGGAGTTCAAAAGGACCCGCCAGAAGGGGCCGTCTACATACTGCACATGGGGTGGTGGAGACGCCTGCATTCATGCCGGTCGGGACCCAGGCCACAGTAAAGTCCTTGACACCTGAAGACCTCGAGGGAATAGGGGCACAGATAATTCTGGGCAATACCTATCATCTGTATCTGCGTCCCGGTCATGAAATTATAAGGGAACTCGGTGGGTTACACCGGTTTATGGGGTGGACCGGTCCTATTTTGACAGATAGTGGCGGGTTTCAGGTCTACAGTCTGGCAGCACTCGGAACGGTTGAGGAACAAGGGGTTACATTTCGTTCACATATCGACGGATCTCTTCATAAACTCACGCCGGAGCTGGTCATGGATATTCAAGCAGCTCTGGGTTCAGACATAATGATGTGCCTTGACTCCTGCATACCCTACCCGGCCGCAAAGGAATATGTAAAAAATGCTACTGAACTTACTACACGATGGGCCAAAAAATCCATAGAAACAAGGCCAAGGGGCGATTCCTTGCTGTTCTCTATTGTCCAAGGGGGGATGGACCCTTCCTGGAGAAAACGGAGCGTGCTGGATCTCCTTGAATTTGACTTTGATGGATACGCCATAGGAGGACTCAGTGTGGGAGAACCAAAAGAACTTATGTTTGAGATGATCGACATCACCAGACCCTTGATTCCGGACAAATATCCTGTTTACGTAATGGGGGTTGGCAGCCCGGAGGACTTGGTTGAAGGAGTGTCAAGAGGAGTTGATATGTTCGACTGCGTGATGCCGACAAGAAATGCAAGAAACGGGATGCTCTTTACTTCTTTCGGGCACATTGTTATAAAGAATGCTCGTTTCGCCAAAGATTCGAGGCCGATAGATCCTTCCTGCACGTGTTATACCTGCAGGCATTATTCGCGCGCCTATTTGAGGCACCTTTTTATTGCAAAGGAGCTATTGGCCCACAGGCTTAATACCATACACAACTTGCATTATTTTTTGCATCTCACGAGTGAAATGAGAAAGGCCATAGAAAAGGATAAGTTTGAGGCCTTCAAACAAGAGTTTTATTCAAAAAGGGAGACAACCGAATGATGACATTGTCAATAGCTTATGCTATGGCCCCTCCTTCCGGGAATGAAGGGGGAAATCCCCTTATGGCCTTTATGCCCTTGATCATTATTTTTGCCATTTTTTATTTTCTTTTGATCAGACCGCAGCAGAAAAGGGCAAAAGAGCACAGAAATTTTCTTAATTCCATCAATCGTGGGGACGAAGTGTTAACCACAGGCGGGTTGATCGGCAGAGTAACAGGTCTTACAGATGATGTGGTTACCCTGGAAGTGGCAGACAAGGTAAAGGTTAAGGTCATGCGGGCGCAGATTGCCGGCAAACCTCCTGTAAACAAGTAACCTCTATTTGCCAAGGCAGAAATGGCTGAAGATGTGATCCAGCACTTCGTCAGTGATGCTGTCTCCTGTGATTTCTCCCAGGGCATTCATCGCCTCTCTTAAGTCAATAGAAATCAGATCGGGGCTGATACCCTGAGAGATGTTGCCGATTGCCCTGTTCACAACTTTACCGGCCGTCTCCAAGACCTCTTTTTGTCTTAGATTAGGGACTATATCGGGTGGCTCTGCCGGTGCTTCATCCAATAAATTATTTATTAGAAGCCTTGACAAGTTCTCAAGCCCCTCCCCTGTAATCGCAGAGACACCTACCCACTTGCCGCCGGCCATCTCCTGCAGACGGCTGGAGATATCTATTGCTCTTTTTTCAGCCAAGGATTTCCAGACAGAAATCTTGTCTATCTTGTTAAATACAATAAGAACTTTTCTCCATTTTTTAATTGCATACAGTGTCTCCAGCACCCCGAAATCCTCCGGGCATAAAGGCTCGCTCAGGTCCAAGATCCAGAGAGCGGCCTGTGCGAATTCTGCTCTTTGTCGAACTCTTGCGATACCAATTTGCTCTATTGGATCAGGGTCCGACCGAATCCCGGCTGTATCTATCAATCTGACCAATATCCCCTTGATGTTAAGAACCGCTTCTATTGTGTCCCGGGTGGTCCCGGGAATAGATGTTACAATGGCTCTCTCCTCACAGGCCAGGGCATTAAGCAGGCTGGATTTCCCCACATTCGGCCTTCCGACAATCAGGACTTCCGCTCCCTCCTTATAGATCTTTCCCCTGTCAAATGCATCGATCATGGCATTAAGCGGGTTTTGAGCCCCGGTAATTAGAAATTCTGCGAGCTGGGTCTCTGTTAAAATTTCTACCTCTTCATCCGGATAATCTATGGCGACTTCAAGGGTGGCTATGGATTCTTTGATGGTGTCTCGAATATCTTTGATCCCTTTAGATAAATATCCCCGCAACTGCTTGACGGCAAGCTGTCCCGCGGTGTCCCCGCAAGCCCGGGTAAGGTCAAGTACCGCCTCCGCCTGGGCAAGGTCGATTCTTCCGTTCAGAAAGGCCCTTTTTGTGAATTCACCGGGATCTGCCAGGCGGGCGCCCTGTGCAATCAGGCTCTCAATAATACGACGCAAGATTGCGGATCCGCTGTGGCACTGGATTTCCATGACATCCTCTTTTGTATAGCTGTGAGGGGCCTTCATAAGTACGGTCAAAACCTCATCTATAACGGTGTCATCCCTTGGATCACAGGCCCAGCCATAGTAGAGTCGATGGGATTGTATTGTTTTAATTGGTTTTACGGGCCGGAATACAGAACTGAAAAGTTGTGCCGAGAGGGGACCGCTTACTCGAACTATCCCTATACCGCCTGGCCCGGAAGGGGTCGCAAGGGCAGCTATTGTGTCTTCATCTCTATAGATATCAGGCACTTTTGTCTTTTGTATTCCGATGCCTGGACCTGGAGGGGTTAATTACGACCTTGCGCATGACCCCTTCGCCTATACTGTGGGTACGTATGCCCTTAACGGCCTTGAGGGTCAAGTGGACCAGTCTGCGCTCCCTTGCCCCCAATGGCTGAAGTGTCACCGGCCGGCCCGTCTTTTGGGCCTTTGTTGCCATGCGGTGGGCAAGGAGAGAGATAATCTTTTCCCTCTTTTCCCGATAGCCCTGTGCTTCCAGCTTAACTCCGGTAAAGTCTTTTAGCCTGTGCCGCATAATACGGTTGACAATATATTCCAATGCATCAAGATTCTGACCTTCTTTCCCTATGATAAGGGAAAGGTCTTCCCCTGATATGTCCAAATACGGTCCTTCTTTGTCGTGTTTAATCTCTACTTCTCCGGGGAGACCGGCCTTACTCAAAAGTTCCTCGGTAATCTGCAGGGCCGAAGAGAGATCTTTAACCGGATCTTCCGGAACATCTTTACCGGATTTAATAAAATTCTCTCTCATTTCAGGTGATTCAAATACGCTGGAATCGGCTTCAGCCTTTACCTGTACCTGTACGTTTTCTTCTACTGATTCTTTTTCTTTAACTGAAAGAGTGACTCCTTTAAGAGCTGCCCTTATCTTGGCTTTGCGTCCTCCCAGCCCGAAGATTCCTGTAGAACCTCTGGTAAGTATGTTTATTTCAAGATCGTCAGGCTTTGCCTCAAAATATCTGCATGCAGCTTGTATGGCATAGTCTACGGTTTTGCCGTCAAATTCTTTTGATCCTCGTGTCAGTTCAGAAGATTCTTTCTGTGTCATTATATTTCATTCCACCTGGTATTTTATATCAAAGTCTCAGATTCTCATACTTCGTCGGCCTGTATAAACGGCATGTAGATTAGTCGGTGAATTTGTTCACATAGTGTTGCTGGCCGATGGAAAGCACATTGTTGATCAACCAGTAGAGCACCAATCCCGAAGGAAAATTAATAAACATACAGGTAAATATTACGGGCAGAAATTGCATTATGCGGGCCTGAGCAGGATCAAGAGAAGAAGGGCTTAACTTCTGCTGTAAAAACATGGAAAGGCCCATCAGCAATGTAAGCACCGGTATGCCCCCCAGGTAAGGAATATTTACCCCTGGTATCATTAGACGGTCAGGAGCTGAAAGGTCGTTTATCCACAATGCAAAAGGGGCATGACGCAGCTCTATTGACTGAAGTAATACCTTGTATAGAGCAAAAAATACTGGAATCTGGAGCAACATGGGCAGGCAACCGCCCATAGGATTCACCTTATAGGTTTTATAAAGCTGCATAAGCTCCTTGTTCATTTTTTCCTTATCTTTTCCATACTTTTCCTTAAGTTTAGCCATTTTGGGCTGCAATTTCTGCATGGTCTTCATGGACTTTGCGCTTTTCTGTGCCAAAGGCCAAAAGGCAATCTTGATCAATATGGTAACCACAATTATGGCCAGACCGTAATTGTGAATATATCGATAGAGAAATTTGAGGAAGTATAAAAGGGGTTTGGCAATTGGATCAAACCAGCCGAAATTTATGGCCCTGGAAAGATTATGTCCCAGATCGTTCAAGCGGTCGATATCTTTTGGTCCGAAATATATTCCCAGTTTTAACACCTCAGCACCTTGCTCTGAGGTTTCAGGAGACGGATTCAGAGCGGTCAGCCGGCTCTCGGTAAGACCGTCAGGCTCTTTCTTCTCAATCAATATTTTACAGGGCACCTCTTTAACAAACGGGATTAAAGCCGTAAGAAAATAGTCGTCGCCGTAACCCATCCAGTCAACAGGACCTGTATAGACATGTTTTTCTCCGACATCGTCCAGTTTTATTTCATGCAAATCGTTTTCGGCATAATAGGCAGGACCTGTAAACGTAAATGTACTGACTTTCGTGCCGGGTTTATTGTATAAAGACAACGTACAGGGGATGGTTCCCGCCCCGCTTAAATAAACAGACATATCTATCCAGTAACTTCCCTGGTGAAATGTGTATGCCCTTGTAATTTTAATCCCGTTGGACATATTGTAGGTAAATTTCAATTGTGCTTTCTCACCAGGCTGGGTTAGTTTCAAATTTTCTTTGTCCGGCTCAAAGAACCGGGAAGACAGGTCTAACGGCGGCTGAGACTCAATTTGTATACCAAGAGTAAAATACGGGGGAGAGACATTTATCAGATCCACAGGAGGGGCGTCATCTGAAAGCTTTGCAAGGTATTGCTTTAAGAGGTATTTCTTAACTATGCCCCCTTTCTCTGAAAAAACGAGTTGGTAAAGATCCGTTTCCACGGTTACATCTTTTGCCTTGCGAAGAAGTGCCTTTTGGTCAACCGAATTATCAGAAGTCTTTATAGCATTGAGGGAAGAAGTCTGTAAATTCCCATCAGCCATCATGCCTTTCCCATATTCATGGTCTGAGACTTGCTCTCTCTCGCCTGAAGCAGGTATGGTATCACCACTGGTTTGTTCATCAGGTGGTTTTGACACATCGCCGCCAAAAAAATATTGAAAAACAACCAGGACCGCTATAGACAAAACTAACGCCAATAATGTACGTGAATCCATTTTATTAAACCTTAACGATCAGGGCCTGCAAATTTTGCAGACGCCTATCAAGCAAATTTTTTTGCCGTAAAGGACCTTCTTAACGTAAACAGGCAATCAGGGGACAGGGTCGTATCCGCCCGGAGTCCAAGGATGACACCTTAAGAGTCGCTTGGCAGTCAACACAATACCTATAACAGGACCGTGTTTAACAATGGCCTCCTCAGCGTATTGAGAGCAGCTTGGGAAGAAACGGCAAGACCTTGGTAAAATAGGAGAAAACAATAGTCTGTATATTTTAATGAAAAAGATTATGAATGTGCTCAATATGAACTTGATATTCAATTGTTAACGCCTTTTCTAGGCCTCAAATGCCTTGATAAGATTGCTCTTTAATTCATTAAAATCAAATTCAAGAAACTCTCTGGATGGCACAAAAACCAGATCATGACCAGCAGGGAAAATCCCTTTGTTAGTGCGAAACAACTCCCTGATCAACCTTTTGGCCCTGTTTCTTTTGGCAGCTCCACCAATTCTTTTGCCGGCACTGATACCGAGTCTACAGTATGGCAAATAGTTCCTTGCAACTATGATAATAAGGCCGGGCAGCTTTATTCGTCTTCCCTTTTGATAAACCCTGATAAAATTTTCCGTACCTGTCAATCTCTCTTTTTTTGAGAAAGATTGGATGTGTAATGACTGCCTCATCTTAATCATGAGGTGATTTTTGTTTTACGTTCAAAAGACCCGCCGCACAATAAGGCTTATGCCGACAAGCCTTGTCTCCCCTTTGCCCTTCGCCTGTTCAGTATTCTACGGCCTGCCTTTGTACTCATACGTTTACGAAATCCATGGGTCCTTTTTCTCTTTAAATTGCTTGGTTGAAAGGTCCTTTTCATACTAATCAGCTCCTATGATCGGCCAACTTGCTATTATTGCCGAATTTTGAACAACCTTTTTAAGGCGGGATTATAGCAAACAGCCTATTATTCTGCTTCTGTTTTTTATCTCTTTTATCTAAATTATAAACAAATAAATTCTTTTTGGATACACTATAAAAAGTCTAAAACATGATTCCGTTGAAAAAATCGGGTATGCCGGACGCAAAATTTTCCAGAAATGAAGAAATAATTATGGTATATCACCATGACCTGTCTGCGCACAGGGCAAAGGTGTACCGGACAATTTAGGCATCATTGCGGATTGGTTTTTCCAAAAGAAATCATGTCTGCTTTATACACATTCATATGGCAGGACTGTTAACATCCAAAAAGACATTTATCTAAAGATCTATACATAAAAAATTCTAGAAAAGTGTTATTTTATTAGGATAAATGTCCAATAAGCTGTAAATTCATACCCACATGCTGAGTATATGTCAAGATAAGTTGCCGAGAACCGGCCGGCCGCTTGCAAAAACCATATTTGGCCGGGATTGCCATTACCGGATCTATATTCTGACGGCTGAAATGCTAATCGCAATTTGCTCTTGAACAAAATTTGGGATTTAGCAAAAAAGTCTTATTTGATTATCATTTCTTGCTAACTGGAAATGCCTTTAGTAGGATTTAATCCCGGTAAAAAAATATTTTGTTTTTTTGGAAAAAGGCATAAATTGTAAATTAACTGTAATTAAAAGTCCAATATCAACTTAAGGTAATAATATGTTTTTAGGCTTTCTTTTAGGGCGGTTCTCAAGCGATCTGGCGATTGACCTCGGAACTGCAAATACACTGGTATATGTTAAGGGTAAAGGTGTAGTCCTGCGCGAGCCGTCTGTAGTCGCAGTGCGCAAAGATGCCAGGGCAAACAGAGTCGTAGCTGTAGGCAAGGACGCCAAAATGATGCTGGGGAGAACACCTGGAAATATTGTGGCTATACGACCCATGAAGGATGGCGTAATTGCTGATTTCGAAGTTACAGAGGCCATGCTGCGCTATTTTATAAGAAAAGTACACGATCGGCGGGCCCTGATTAGACCTCGAATAAACATAAGTGTGCCGTCCGGAATCACGCAGGTTGAGAAACGAGCGGTCCGGGAATCAGCCGAGTCCGCCGGTGCAAGAGAAGTTTACCTGATCGAAGAGCCTATGGCGGCCGCTATTGGTGCAGGATTGCCGATTACAGAACCCATTGCAAATATGATAGTGGATATGGGGGGAGGTACTACGGAGGTAGCTGTAATTTCTTTAGCCGGTATCGTCTACAGCAAGTCTGTTCGTGTAGCAGGCGACAAGATGGACAATGCTATTTTACAGTTCATTAAGAGAAAATTTAATCTGCTGATCGGAGAGCATTCGGCTGAAAAAATCAAGATAGCACTAGGCGACGTTATGCCGGAAGAACCTTATCAGGAAATGGAGATAAAAGGTAGAGATCTGGTATCAGGGGTACCCAAAACCATAACAATTAATTCGTCAGAAGTACGTTCAGCTATAGCGGAACAGATAGATACAATAGTCGACGCGGTAAAAAGCGTACTTGAGCAGACTCCTCCTGAGCTGGCTGCTGATATTGTCGATAAAGGTATTGTTTTAACAGGAGGTGTGGCATTGCTGAAGAATCTGGATAAGCTCTTGAGAGAGGAGACCGATCTTCCTATAATCATTACTGACGATCCTTTATCTTCTGTGGTCTTAGGTGCGGGTATGTCCCTGGATAATCTTGATATCTTGAAAGAAGTCATGATTAGTTAATACAATCACATCTTTCCTGTTGCATATCGATTGTGCCATTTCATACTGGAAATTCAAAAAACCGCATGACGGCATATTTAGTCCTGGCCGTTGTAGTCTTTTTGATCTTTGTAGTGGTGGGCCTGCGTTTCGGTTCGCCGGCCGTTGTATCTCCAGTTAAATATTTTTTTATGGACTTAACAGGCTATTTGCAGAAAGGCCTTTCAGGACCCCCTAGATGGATAAAAAATTTTTGGCGATCATATCTGGCACTTCAGGAGGTGGAGTTAGAGAACAAGGCACTTCGTAAAGAAATAAATCAACTCGAAAAAGAAATCGGCCGGTACCGTGAGGCCCTTATTGCCAATGTACGTTATAAGATGTTATTGGAAATAAAAGAGGATGCCGGCGGCAAGGTAATAGCAGCCAATGTAGTCGGTGTAGATTTGGCTCCATGGTTAGCCACAATTACCGTGGATAAAGGTCGCAAAGAAGGTATAAAGCCTGGGATGGTGGTTATGTCCGGATCAGGTGTTGTCGGTCAGACATTGGAAACTTCCCTCCATTTTAGCAAGGTTTTATTGTTGTCTGACTATAACAGCGCTATAGCGGCTCTCATACAACGTAATCGAGCCAGGGGCATTATAAAAGGCGCGGGGGATGGACTATGTCGCTTGGCCTATGTTGAAAAGGTAGTGGATGTTGAGGTTGGAGACAGAATTATTACATCAGGCACTGACGGAATTTCCTCAAAGGGACTTTTAATAGGAAAGGTCTCTTCTGTAACCCGGGGCCCTATTTCTAATCTTTTTCAGAATATAATGGTGACACCCGCTGTTGATCTCAAAAGAATAGAAGAAGTGGTTATACTGGTAAAAAATCAGCCCTTTGTGGAGTCACACTGAAGACTGCCGGTCCTTCAAAAGTCCATAGTATACCGAGGATTTAAATCGTTGATTCGCGAGTTTTAAATGAAAAAGGCATAAGAACAGGATAATTTAAAAATTTAATAAGCATGACACTTATGAATTTCAGCGACAAAATACACTGTTGAAAATGCAAAAATGGGTTTGATAAGTTATCCGGGACAGGACAATTCTGAACCGGTGAAAACTTATAAAAAGGCATTCCTGGTTATTTGTCTGGGATACATCCTACTTTTAATCGAGACAACCCTTGGCCTCTCATTTCATTTCGGACAAATCCGACTGGATGGTTTAGTGCCGCTTATAGCATGGTATGGAATCCAACATCCTTTGCCCGGCGGTATACTTGCTGTATTGGGTTTAGGTATCCTCAGCGAGCAGATGTCGGCCATGCCGTATGGCCTTTATATTTTAGCATATGCCGGTGAATATTTGATGATTCGATATATTTTAAATCAAATAGTGTGTGCCGCGGCATGGCAACAGATGATGCTGGTTTCTTTTTTGAGTATTGAAGTCATAGCGGTCCTTTTGATAGGCAGTGGTGCTGTCGAACTTTTGTGGCCTTGGGGATTTGCCCAGGCCCTGCTCAACGGGATTATTGCGCCTTTCTGGTTTTTTGTCTTTGATAAGACAAATTGGTTAATTTTCAGTCAAGATATGCGATCTTGAGCAAGAAAACAAATGAAGTTTAAGATAGAGACAATTTGGAACGTCAAGCGCTTTCACCGGCTGGATCAGGAAGCAAACAAAAGGAGGTGTGATGTTGCAATTCTGATCATGTTTCTATGTCTGGTTACATTTTGTGCGCGCCTATGGCATCTGCAGGTTGTACAAGGTGAGCATTTCAGAAAAAGATCCGAGCAAAATCGGATAAGATCTGTGCGTCTTCAGCCACCCCGAGGCAAAATCCTTGACAGGACCGGCCGTCTCTTGGCAGGGATAAAGCCGTGTTTTAACGTATGCCTTATAAAAGAAGACATAAAAGATATGGAAGCACTACTGTCTAAACTTTCTCCCTTGTTAGGGGAGACAGAGGCGGATATCCGGACCCGTCTCGGTTCGGAACAAAAAGCACCTAAATACATACCCATAGTAATCAAGAGAGGAGCTGAATGGGAAATCCTTTCCAAGATCGAGTCTCGACTATTCAGCCTGCCCGGTGTATTTATCGAGGTAACTCCAGCCAGAGAATATCCTCATGGGAGTATTGCCCCTCATTTGCTCGGTTATCTTGGAGAAGTCAGCCGGGAAGACATCTTAAATAAACGTTATAGGTCTGCCCGTTCAGGTGATCTGGTAGGGAAATATGGGATAGAGAAAAAGTTTGAAAATGACCTGGCAGGGATAAAGGGACAACGCAGATTAGAGGTGGATGCCGAAGGACGTCTGGTAAGGGTGATAGACGAGAAACCACCTGTTCCGGGAAAAGATCTGTATCTAACTATTGATTTGGAGCTTCAGAAGGCCTCGGAAGATGCCATGGAGGGATATGTAGGCGCCCTTGTTGCAATGGATCCTCAGACAGGACGGATACTAGCATTGGTAAGCACTCCGGCCTTTGATCTGAATGCGTTTGCCGCCGGCATTGATCATAAAGAGTGGGAAGAATTGAATGATCCTGTTAAAAGGCCCTTGCAAAATAAGGCCCTTCAGGACAGATACGCCCCTGCCTCCACATTCAAAATTGTGTTGGAGGCAGCGGCTTTACAAGAGAAAGTAGTTACACAGAATACGTCATTTGAATGCACTGGTCATTTTCGTTTAGGCAACAGCCTTTTCAGATGCTGGTCATGGCGTGGACATGGACAAACCGATTTATATAAGGCCCTCGTCGAGTCCTGTGACATCTATTTCTATCAGGTGGGACTTAAACTTGGGATTAAAAAAATAATAGAATACGCCAGGGATTTCGGGCTGGGCTCAAAGACCGGGATTGGACTTCCCGATGAGAACCCTGGATTTATTGCCACGCCGGAGTGGAAACTCAGAAAATATAATGAGCCGTGGCAGGAAGGAGAGACCCTCATCACATCAATAGGCCAGGGCTTTACTCTTGTAACTCCTCTGCAGATGGCCTGTATCATATCCGCCGTAGCCAATGGCGGCACTTTATATAGACCTGTTTATTTGGAAAAACTGGCAGGACCAGATGGACATATCTTCACAAAATTTGAAAGTGATCCCAAAAATAGATTACCGATCTCCGAATCAAATTTAAGGATAATCAAAAGGGCCTTGGTTGGGGTTGTAAATGATAAAAAGGGTACAGGAAATAAATGCAGATTGACCGATGTTGTTGTGGCAGGAAAGACCGGTACAGCACAGGTTATCGGTCAGGATAAACGCTATCAGGATGAAGAATTAGACTGGAGACATAGAGATCATGCCTGGTTTATAGCTTATGCTCCGGCGGATAAACCCGAATTGGCGGTAGCGGTATTATGTGAGCATGCTGGACATGGCGGATCCATCGCGGCACCTATTGCCAAAAAGGTTTTCAAGGCATGGTTTAAAATTCAATCTCCTCGGCCCATACTAAGACCTTACAAGAATGCTTTCAATATAAACACTACAGACGAACATGTTTGATAGGCACTTTCTGGAACATTTTGACTGGTGGCTCTTTTTATCCGTTCTTCTGCTTATGGTTATAGGTTTTGTCAACTTGAACAGCGGCAGTGCAGCCACTGGATATCCATTTCAATGGAAACAGCTTCAGTGGTATATAGCAGGCAGTGCTTTGATGTTGAGTTTGGTAATATTTTTTGATTATCGTCTTCTTGCGGTTTATTCTGTCCATATATACTTGATTATGGTTTTTATGCTTATACTGATAGTTTTCCTGGGTAAGACCGTAGGCGGATCACAGCGATGGCTCTCTCTGGGATTTATTAATATTCAGCCGTCAGAGTTGGCCAAACTCGCAACGGTTATTGTAGTGAGCAGTTATTTCTATCATGATGATAAACCACAATACGGACTAATGGATTTATGGCGGCCCGCCCTTTTAATGCTTGTTCCAATTTTTCTGATTTATCAACAGCCGGATCTGGGAACAGCAATATTTTTGGTATTTATTTTTGCTTCTTTAGTGTATATGGCCCGTCTTAAGTGGACATCTTTTCTGTTGCTCCTGGGCTCAGCGATTGCCGCTTTTCCCCTTGTATGGGAATTTCTAAAACCCTATCAAAGAAATAGAATTATGGAATATCTCTTTCCGGGAAAGGACCCACTCGGTGCAGGATACCATATATTACAATCCAAAATTGCCATAGGTTCAGGCCAGATCTTGGGTAAAGGTTATATGAAGGGAAGTCAGGCCCATTTAAATTTTCTCCCCGAGGTACATACAGATTTTGCCTTTTCTATCTGGGCGGAGGAATGGGGTTGGGTCGGAGCCGTATTTCTGATAGGGATATTTTTCCTTATGCTATATCGTGGATTTTTAATAGCATCTCAATCAAGGGAACGTTTCGGTGCCTTTTTAGCCTTTGGGATAACAGCCATGTTTTTATGGCAAATAGTGATAAATATAGGCATGGTAATGGGACTTATGCCTGTAGTTGGTATTCCCCTTCCACTTATCAGCTATGGGGGTTCATCGGTCTTTATTACACTGATGGGAGTGGGACTATTGCTCAATGTCAGATTGAGGCGCTTCATGTTTCAAAAGGGCACAAAGACCAGATAAAGGTTTCAATCAGATTTGTATTTTCGCCATTGTTTCAGTACCTTTCGGACATACCTTCTGGTTTCTGGATAAGGTGGAATCCCCTTGTATGTTTCAACCCTTTTCGGACCTGCGTTATAGGCCGCCAGAGCAAGGAGCAAATTGCCTCTGAATCGTTCAATCAACCAGCTGAGATATTTGGTGCCGCCCCGAATATTTGCTCTGGGATCAAGGGGATTTGAAACCGCAAGATTTGAGGATGTTTCGGGCATAAGTTGCATCAGTCCAATGGCGCCTTTAGGTGAGCGGGCATCTGGAATCCAACCTGATTCTATCTGGATTATGGCCCTGATCAAGTCAGGATCCAGATCATATTGTATGGCTGTCTCGAATATAATTTTTTCAAATTCGGTGTAATTCCCTGCTACATATGGGGAAATGTGCCTGAATTGTTTTGCCGAACCATAATAATAACGTGGATCTGTAGGTACATTACTGAAGTGCCATCTACCGTGCTCATCCACAAAAGAATATATGCCTCCCGCGCTTGTCATTCCTGAATTGCAGAAAACAAGCAGTACGCAAATCAAAAACAGTTGTATTACAGAGACCGGCCATCTGAAAAGTTGTGTTGTCATCATTAAACATTATTTCGGCACCTTTTCCCAATCAGCTAAAAATTTTTCAAGGCCTATGTCAGTCAATGGATGATGGGCCAGCTGTGCTATCACCTTGTAGGGAATAGTTGCTATGTCGGCACCAATCTTTGCGGCTTCCAATACATGTATGGGATGTCGGATGCTCGCTACTATAATTTCCGTATCAAAGGCGTAATTGTCGAAAATTTGAATTATATCCTCTACTAAATTCATTCCGTCATGTGAGATATCATCAAGCCTTCCTATGAAAGGGCTGACATAGCTTGCGCCGGCCTTTGCCGTCAGTAATGCCTGAAGCGGAGAGAATACTAAAGTTACATTGGTCTTTATACCCTCACCCGCCAATCTTTTCGTCGCCCTTAAACCATCGGTGGTCATGGGAATTTTTACAACTACATTAGGTGCAATTTCAGCCAATTTTCTGGCTTCCTCAACCATGTCATCAAAGTTGGTGCTGATAACCTCAGCACTTACAGGGCCATCGACGATATGGCATATTTCTCTTATCCTGTCTTCAAAGGCACAACTTTCTTTAGCTATAAGAGAGGGATTTGTGGTCACCCCATCTGCCAGTCCCAGATTCGCTGCTTTACGGATTTCGTCCAAATTGGCAGTATCAATAAAAAATTTCATATTTTATTACTCCTTTTCATCCTATTTTTTTAATAATAACGTACAGGTTGTAAAACTCAAGACTTTGTTATATGCCAAAGTATGGATAAATAACTGGTTACAAGGATTGGATATACTTTCGAAAACTGGAAATTGCGAATTTCGGGATTGGATGTATTTTGAAGCATTAACGGATTACAGATTTATGAATTAAAGTTATTTTTAAAGATTCTGGATTGAGAAATTGAATAAAGTATATCGATTTTAATCCCTCAACTCTTCAATCGTAAATTCAAAAAAGGAGGTCTACACATGCCTTGGGTAAAACAAGCAAACTGTTCAGGCTGCGGGGACTGTATTGAGGAATGCCCAGTTGAAGCAATCTCTATGATAGATGAAAAGGCATATATCGACATGGAGAAGTGTATACGCTGTGCCATATGTCATAATATCTGTCAGGAAGAGGCCATAAGACATGATAGCGAAACGATTAGCGCCGAGATAAAGGCAAACGTATTAAGGGCCAAAGAGTCAATGGAGATCTGTGCGAGCCATTTCGGTGATTATGAGGAAGCTCAAAAGTGTTTGAAGAGATGGATAAAGTATTATAATAAAGAAAAGACAATTGCTGAGAAAACTATGTCAGAACTTCAATCACTTCAAGAGACATCCTAAGGAATGAGCCGTGCGGCTCCTCCTTAATGGAGTCCCCTGTTTTTGATTGCCGGGCCCCTGTAATTTTTCGTGTCCTTCACATAACTCTCAAAGTCCTTTTCAAGAAGAAACTGAGAAATCATTTCATCGACCTTACCTGCGGTATCAATGCGATAAACCCCGTTTTGATCCGGCCCGGCACTTTTTTTAGCGTTTTCAACAATGGTCTTAAGGGATACAGGGGTTATTTCCACATTAACGCGGACAGTAATAGTATCTTGCGATTCAGCCATAAGATCTATCTCTCCTTTTTTCTTTTTGAAAATGACGACTATACCAATCTTTATTAGATGTCAATGTGTTCCTGCAAATATAAGTCCTGTATGCAGCCCTCTGATGCCTGAAAAAATTTTTTCTATCCTGAAAATTGAGTTTTTCATTCAAAAATAAGAGCCGGTATTAGTGACCCCTTGTCCTTAATCCATCAGATTTTTGCTGAATCACGATTCAGATGTCTCTAAGGTACGGTCTGAAAAATCCTTGGCAAAGGATAGGTATTGTGCTACATAAAAGGTCCAATTGATTTTTTATATCAAGGTAACTGTTTAAAAAGAATTTTTTAGTATGAATGATCCCGATGAAAAGATTTGACCTGTGACTTTGCCTTAATTCTCCAGTCGGTGCAATGTGTAGTTATTATAATTATGCTTTCATGTATGGGGGATTATGCGTGTCGCATGTGGGGCTTTTTGGGCTAATCAGGTATCGGACGTTTTACAGGGTAATAATGAATCTGTCTTCAGTAAGATGTGTGTAATTTTGGAATTCTCCAAAACTACCCAATAGTTTTTTAATTTACCGAAAATTCTTAAGGAGGATGTTAGAATGGCTGTTTATGTATTTGGACACAAGAGCCCGGACACAGATGCTATAACTGCTGCCATTGCTTGGGCGGAATTGCAAAAGATGCTGGGGGTTGACGCTGTACCATGCAGGCAGGGAGAACTCAATCCTGAAACAGAACTGGTGCTTAAAAAATTTGGTTTTGATGTACCTGAACTTCGTACAGACGTGGCAGGTGAAAAATTTATGCTGGTAGATCACAGCGATCTCAAGCAAGCACCGGACAACTGCGACAAGGGTGAGTTATTGGCAATTGTTGATCATCACAAAATCGGAGATATTACCACTCCGAATCCGATTTTTGCCTGTGTAATGCCGGTCGGATGCACAGGTACTGTTCTCCATGTACTTTATAAAGATGTCTACAAAAAAGAAATCCCGCCAAATGTGGCCGGCATAATGATGTCGGCTATTCTGAGCGACACGGTGCTGTTTAAGTCGGCAACCTGTACCCCTGAAGACAAAGAGGCTGTTGAGGCCCTTGCAAAGATAGCCGGCATTGATAATCCAATGGACTGGGGTATGGAGATGGCCAAGGCCAAGAGTTCGGTGGAAGGTGTTCCTCCGAGGGATCTGGTGTTCCGTGACTACAAAGACTTCGATATGAGCGGCAACAATGTAGGGATCGGCCAGCTGGAGCTGATATCGCTGGATCTGGTAGCCAACATGAGAGATGATCTCTATGCGGAGATTGAGAAGGTCAAGGCTGAAGGGAATCGTCACAGCGTCTTTCTGATGCTCACTGATATTATGCAGGAAGGCACTGATCTTATGGCCGTATCCGATGATGTTGATGTTGTTAAAAAGGCCTTTGGCAAACCACTTGAAGGCCGGACTGTCTGGCTCCCCGGTGTAATGAGCCGGAAAAAGCAGATGGTTCCTAATCTGGAAAAGGCCTTTGCCTCATAGTTCCCAAAAACATTTATTTTAGTGGCCGGGGTATATCCCCGGCTTTTTTTTTGATGATTTTTAAGACCGGAATGTTTATGTTTTATTCGGACTTTTTGTTGATCTTCAGTATCGTTTTTTGCGGCAAAGGCATGAAATAATATGATAAACTATCTTAAAGGAAAAATACTTAAGGAGGAATACAGATGAGGCAAGATTTAAAAGAGCGTTTCATAGATGGGCAGTTTAAATTTATGGATGAGGATTTTGAGGGTTGTATCGCCGTCTTTTCAGACATATTGGAGGAAGAACCCCGTTGCGCCAAGGTATATCAGGCCAGGGCCATAGCATGTCTGAGGTTAAATGATAATGACGCGGCGATCAAGGACATAGACTCCGCGATAGAGTGTGATCCGGAAAATGCCCGGCTTTACTATCATAAAGGTGCTATTTTACTCAAGGCCCAGATCTTGGATGAGGCGCTGAAATGCCTGACCCATGCAATTGATCTTTCCCCCGAATATTTTCCTGCTTACGCATTGAGAGGGGAGGTCTATGAACGCCTGGGTGACAAAGACGCAGCGGGCTTGGATTTGAATAACGCCATGGTACTCAGGAAAGAATCGACAACGGTCGTGGATTGGTAGCTTCAGTAGTGCCATTTGAGTCCCAGATAAGCCTCAAAGGGATCGGCCTCTATCGGACTGTAAGTACCCGGCACTTTATAATTCTCGTCGATTACATTTTTCAGCGCCAATTGTATATCAAGATTTTGAATTAAAACATCGCTGACAGTAATAGTGGTATCCAAAAGCCATTGAGATGTATTGGAATAACGCAACTCACCCTGTTTGTAATATGAGGTCATAGAATTCGCATATTGCAGACGAGCGAAAAAATCTAATCGATCCGAAGGACTCCACAGGAGTCCAATATTGAACAAATTTTCAGGCCCTGTATCAAAAGGTGTTTCCCACGAAGAATAGTACTCTTCTTTCGTACCATCCGGTTTTATGAAGACAAAATCAAGGACCCTGTATTTCTCTTTATCCCCATTCTGGGATAACAAGGTTGTATTGGCCCAAAATCGCAGACTGGGGAATAACTGCCATGAGATATCGAGTTCTCCTCCATATATGTCTTCAGATCCAGGTTTTGAAAAACCGCCGTATGGTTCTTCCTGAATATGGTGACGGATCTCATTCCAGAAAATTGTGGCTGAAAGGGAAAATGATGCGTAAGGAGACCAGTTAAAGTTCATGCTGAGATTTTGTATCTGTTCCGGGTCAAGGCCTCTCCTGCCCACCAGTTCCTGATTATATGGTGTCCGATAGGCTGTACCATAGAGTAGCTTAAGATACCAAGACGGCCTTGGGAACCAATTGATCCCCATATTATGGCTTATTGTCTGATTATACTGGCTGTGGTTGTCCAGTCTGAGCCCCAGCCAAGCATCAAGATGGTTCCAGCGATATCGGAACTGGCCGAAAATTGACCAAAGTGAAGTGTTGAAATCTTCTTTCTCTATAAGCGGTGTAAAAAGCGTATTCTCAGGCTCAATGGAAATAGGATCTTTTCTTACTATGGAATCGGTAATTTTGTTGTATCTATAAGATGCCCCTGTTGTGAAGAGCCCCTTGTTATCCAGCAGTTCCCTGTCATACAGGATTTCTCCGAATGACACATGGCTTTTAGGTGTCCAGGATAAGTCGATCTCTTCTTCTTTGTAGTCCAGTTCGTTGTAATATGCATTGAACCTGAGGTCTGAATGGCCCATAGATCTCTCCATTTCCAGACGTACAAACCTGAATGGCGACTCCCTTTTCCCGGCCCAGCTGAGATCGGTTTCAGGCTCCTGCAAGACATAAGACCGCTCTGCATCAGACCACCTGCCTGATATGCGGAGCCAGTCCTGCCAGGAAAAGTTCAATACCGCCTCCAGATATTTGGAATCATCCACTCTTGCAGAACTGGATTCATCTTCTACGAACCTTACTATATTATACCTGTCCTGCATGGGCTTAAGCCTTGTTGCACTGACCGACAGAAATGCCTCCCAGGGCCCTGCATTTCTCCCCCAATTTATATTGAAATCCGATTCATGGTCTGGAGTTCCTGCGCCTGAATTTAATTCTATCCCGTCAACATCTCTGCCCTGCCTGGGGACAATGTTTACTATTCCCGCAAAGGCATCCGGACCCCACAAAACCGAACCAGGCCCGCGTATTACCTCTATACGTTCTATATGGTACAGAGAAAGTTCTTCGTCCAGGGGATTGATAGTCTTAGTATTGTCTGATGTTAAAGGGACCGAGTCATAAAGGAAAAGGATACTATTGGATACCCCTCTTAGATAAGGCTGAGTACCCCATTCCTTGGAAGACATGTAAAATCCAGGCAGCATGGACAGGGCCTCTCCGAGGGTCCGGACCCCGCTACGATCGAGGTCTTCCTTTGTGATGATCTCAGCTACAGCAGGCGCCTTTTCTATAGGCTCCGCCCGCCTGGATGCAATAGTAAGCACTGACAGGTCTTCACCTACAAAGAGAAGGGATGTATCTATGGCCCTTGAGTTTTGAGCTTCGGCCAAAAGGAACAATATTATGACAATGACCTGCAGCAGAAATGTAGGCATGTTTTGATATACGGAATAGATCCGGTCGTCACTTGTCAACTGTATGCCTCCAGTTGCTTTACCCTGGTCCTGAGCTTTGAACGGGTAAGGCCTAATAGTCTTGCAGCGGCACTTTGGTTGTTGTTGGTCATTTCCATTGCCTGTTGTATTAGATCACGTTCCAATTTTTCAAGGGCCAGACCGTCTGGAGGGAGTTTCAAGGCTTCAGCAGTTCCAGACTGTATCTTGCTGGTTCTCAAAAAAGACAGATGTTCTGTAGTTACAGGTTCTTCTCCGGCCAAGATAACAGCCCTCTCCACGGCATTTGCCAACTCTCTCACATTTCCAGGCCAGGTATGGTCCATGAGGATTCTCTTAGCCCCCTGGGTCAGGAGATTTTCTCCTGAAGGTCGTTCTCTGAATTTCCGGATGAAATGCTCTGCCAACGGCACTATGGCCTCTGTTCTCTCTCTTAATGGGGGAATGTGTAATGGAAAGACATCAATCCTGTAAAAGAGATCCGACCTGAATTCTCCCTGTTCAACTAAGGATTCAAGGTCCTGATTTGTAGCACAAATCACCCTGACATCCACTTCAATCGGCTCGTTTCCGCCAATACGTTGAACGATTTTTTCCTGAAGTGCCCTTAGAAGCTTTGCCTGAGCCTCCAAGGGAAGATCTCCTATCTCGTCCAGAAAAAGGCTTCCTCCACTTGCATACTCAAAAAACCCCTGTTTGCGCCTGTCTGCCCCGGTGAAGGCCCCTTTTTCATGACCGAACAAAATGCTTTCTACCAAATTTGTTGTTATTGCTGCACAATTGACCGTTACAAAACGCCCTTTTGTCCTCGGGCTGTTTTGATGGATGAATCTTGCTACTATCTCTTTGCCCGTACCGGATTCGCCGGTAATCAGGACCGTTGTATCCGCCTTTGCAGCCACTTTCTGGGCCGTCTCCAGAAGATGCTCCATGGCACGGGATACGCATACCAGGTCGGCATCTCCAATAGATCTATTCAGTTCCTCCTTGAGTTCTCTGTTCTCTGTCAGGATCTTCGATACACCCAGAGCCTTCTCTACCGCCAGTATTATGTTTAACTCGTCGAAGGGTTTGGTAATATAGTCCACGGCCCCTCTCTTCATCGCCTTAACAGCGGAGTCAATAGTTGCGTATGCAGTAATAACGATTACAGGACAGGGGACTTCCATCGACTGGATATGATCCAGCAAAACGAGCCCATCCATCCCCGGCATCCGTATATCTGAAATAACCAAGTCATAGGGTCTGTCCCTGACCATTGCCAAGGCTGTTTCACCGTCTTGAGCCTCTTCTATGTTATGCCCTTCGAGGCCCAGCATAATCTTCAGGATATGTCGCATTTTGGATTCATCATCAACTATCAATATTGAAGCCATAATTCCCTTAGCGTCTCCTTCTTCGAACTTCGAATCACCAAACCACCAAATAGTTATTCTTTTTTACATTCAAGCCGTATTTCAAAAATGGTCCCTCGGGGGTGATTTTCACGGAAACTGATTTCACCTCCGTGGATCTCGATGACTCTGGCGGCATAGGCCAGCCCCAGACCAGTGCCCTGGGCCTTTGTAGTATAAAAAGGTTCAAGTGCCTTCTTCTGCGTCTCCTGATCCATACCCTTACCGGTATCTGCTATCTGGGTAATCCAATTATAATGAGAAATGCTGGTCTTTACGGATACATGACCTTCATTATCACATGCTTCACACGCATTCTTAATAACATTGAGCAGGGCCTGGGAAAGCATATCCGGATCTGCCTGTGACAGGCATTTTTCTTTGGAAATATCCATATCAATAACAACACCCTTTTCTTCCCATTCCAGCCTCAGACGTTGCAGCAAGTCTTTCATCAATGAGTTTAGCTCAACTTTTTCGAATACGGGTTTACGGGGTCTGGAAAAGTCTAAAAAATCTTGAATAAGTCTATTCAACCTCCTTATCTCGTCATCAACATATTCGATCATGGTCGATTTAACCTCATGATCAATATCCTCTTTTTTAATTATATCTAAAGCGCCTTTAATGATTCCCAGAGGATTTTTGACCTCATGGGCCACTGTAAGGGCAAAATGGCCTACCTCGGCCAGGGCCTTCTGCTGAATCATCTCCAGGTATGTCTGCTCAAGACTCTTACGACTCTCGTCCAGGGATGACAGCATGTGGTTAAATGCCTCGGCAAGTTCATTGGTCTCCGGTAAAGAGCCTGGCTTGACACGAGCGTTCAGATCCCCTCTGGCCACTATTCTTGAGGCCTTAACAAGTTCTTTCAAGGGTGCTACCAGTGATCGGCTGAAGAAGAAAAATGCCAATAATCCAACGGCCGCAAGTCCAATAACGGCTACAGCATATCTTGTCCTGAGTTTATCCAGCAGTTCGTCAATTCCTGAGGCCGTATAGACTACATGCACTTTACCCAGTACTTGGTCCTGTGATGAAGAACCCCAAAAGGCCTCGTTTTCCTCCTGTTGTCTGAGCCTTATTTTGGCAACTGCCTCTTTCGAATCGGTGTAAACACCGGATTCCACCTTTACCAAAATTTTTCCGTCTTCATCTTCTATAAGGACCTGAACCACGTCTTTTTCCGACAGTAGATTATTTGCCAGACGCTCAAGCATCTTTTGATCACCAATGAGCACACCCAGTTCAGAATTAAGGGCCAGATATCTGGCCAGAAAGGCCATGCGGTCTTCAAACCGAATACGTAAAAACGTTTCACCCAGGTGGGTACCAACCATGCCCAGGGTAATTGTTGTCATGGCGAGTAAAAGTAATACCCCCAACAACAACCTCTTCTGAAAAGTTAAGGCCCTCATGGCACATCTCCCGAAGACCTGGACTTGAGACTGCCCGAGTAATCATTAATCGTCTTCCATACCTTTTCACTCCATTCTATGTGGAAAGGAGGCGGAGTAAGCCTGCATTTAGAACCGGACAGGACATCTCTTGCCAGTTCGGCACCTAAAATCCCGACTCTTTCATAATCTATGTTAAAGGCCAGAACCGCACCTATTTCCATGAAGAAGTGGTTATAGCCCACAACAGCAATTCCATGGAGCAGAGCGTCTTTAACAAGATGTGACAGTAATGCCATTGAAATTACCGTAGAATCAGGAATAAAAAGTAGCGTGTCAATATCTTGATAGGCTGAAGAAAGGACCTTTGTAATCTCATGCCTGTTATGAACCCGCAAAGGTATGACACTGACCCCAAGATCAGAGCCATGTCTTCGCGCCTGCTCCACCCACCCCCTGTTTTCCATTGGATTGTAAAGGATTCCAATTTTTCTTCTGCCACCGAGCCGTTCTTTTATCAGTTTTATCTGTTCCTTAATGGGTATCCTCAGATCGACCCCGCATGGTTCTGGATCCTCCAATAGTTTCTGCTGGTCGAGTACCATAAGGGCAATCTTTTTGTCACCCGGATTTAGATTTGACCAGGCCAGTACAGACGCCTCCGGTCCTATAGCTATCAGCAGGTCATGGTGTTCCTGACTTAAATTATGTCGTATGAGTTCCGGGTTTAAATTCAGATAATATATCTTTAACGGCTGTTGGAGACTGGAACGCAGTCCTTCAAGGGCCATTACATAAGGTCTGATCTGCGAAGAAACTATTACTGCTACATCCGTGTTATGTTCCTCAGCATGCAGCAAGGCCGAAAATAATGACCACAAGAAAAATACCAGGATAGTCCCCTTAAATTTTTTAGGAGGAACTACAGCGTCTTTTCTCATCGTTGACCGCATATTAAACTGCGAAAGGCATGGAACGTGATACCGCTCAAAAAAACATGTATGAAAGGCGCAAAATTTTCCGAAGATGAAACGTACTTATCATACGTATCAGTAATTGCAAAATGTAAACAACGCTGCAGATAGGATGTTTTCAATAAAATCATTGTCTGAAATATTTCTTGTTCTCAATGGCCCTTAGTATCTGTTGGCAGAAACTTCGTATTATTTTCACCTCCTTTGATCTGAGTTCCTGTCTTCCCAATAGTCGTCTCGTATTATCTACCCAGTATTCCGGATTTTGAGGATTAGTCAATTCAACCGCTATGAAGGCCCTTTTCAAATGTTTATACATCCCCTCAAGCTCCCTTGTAGTGGCGAGCTGTGGATAGACCTTTTCCCCATGGCCTTTGGCCATGAACAGTTCATAACACAATATCATAACACTTTGGGCCAAATTGATGGATGAAAAAGTTGTCGTGGCTATATTAACAAGGGACTGGCACAGTCGTAACTGGGAATTCGTAAGGCCGCGATTTTCAGAGCCAAACAGCAGGGCAATGCGGTTTTCAGGGCCCAGTTCAATCAGCTTTCTTGCCATATCACGTGGAGTATGAGTGGGTAAGCGTTGCCGCCCGGTCCGGGCCGTGGTGCCGGCAACATGCTGGAAAGGGCCCAGGGCCTCTTCCAGATCGTCAAAAACGAGCATTGTTTCTATAAGGTTCGCCGCCTCATGTGTGGCCATCTTAAGCATCTTCTCCGAATCAAGCCGGCATGGGCGGACAAGGATCATCTGGGGGATACCCATGTTGCGACAGCACCTGGCGGCAGCCCCGATATTTTCCGGATAGCGGGGTTCGTGAAGGACAACGCAGAAGTTATTCAAATCGGATTTCATTTGGATATCCTGAATCCCTCAAGTAATTAATCTGATTTTACGGTATTTAATCCCCCCTGAATTGAATACCCGCCGTATATTAACCAAAACTATCCTATCAGCAAAATGCCTGAATACAATGATCTCGCAAACGAATTCTCTAAAGAGAAGCTCAAAGGCCGTGGAAAGGCATTTGGCATGAGCTGCTATGCCCAGCAGGAAGCCCTCAACTTATAGGCACTGAAATATTCAACTTTCTGTTTTTTAAAAAGAAATTATTCAGTTTGGCAGGATGAACACAGATTGTCCTTCAAATTCCCGAAATACACAAAATGGACTGATGGTTTTTTGCGTTTTTCGTGTATTTGGTGGTCTGTTTTATCGAGACCCTCAATCCTCACTTCAGATTTTCCAGATCAGCCAGATCCTGATATCTGCTCGTAGCATGCTTGTTCTTTTTAAGGTTGGTAAGATCTATGAAATTCACGCTCACCCCATCAATTGAGACTGTGGTCCTTGTCTGGTAACATGATTCAAAATCAACGCCTTTGAGAGATGTGAGCAGGTCTATCCGATTCGGCGGATATCCCAGTTGAATCACCTGGGAGGGCGTCAGAAAATCTTCCGGCGTCAGTTCCAGAGCGCCGAACCCGAATTGATGAAGCGCTTTTACGACCTGTTCAGCGTTTTTCAACGTCAACTCGAGCCATATGTCCATGTCCTTGGTATAACGGGGATGGCCGTGAAAAGCGACCGCATATCCGCCCACCACCAGATAGCGGACCCGGTTATCGTTTAATGATGCAATAAATTCTTTGAAGTCCTTGTTCAGTATCATCTGATCCCCGTGGTATTCTCTTCGTATCTCTTCCAGTGCCGCCAGCCGTCTTTCATGCGGCTGCGTTTGCCAGTAGGCAAAATTTGTGGGTTGGCGACCGATATCAAATTTGCGGTAAACTTTCTCGATGCTGCGTGTTGAATCCATGAGTACCTTCTTTGTTAGTATCCACAAAAACGGTTTATGGTTTTTCCGCGGGGACGGGGACGGGGGAAGGGGACGAGTTAGTTTAGTAGCTTAATATCATTCTCTTTCCCAAATTTTTCACCTCTCTTGACGGCCTGAGAGACTGAAGGCCGGGACATACCGAAATACCGGGCCAATTCCTTCCCGTTAATACCAATCCGGCAGTACCCCAAATAACAAATCAAACCCTTGGCAGATGAAAGATCGTTGGCCCTGCCTTTCTTGTGCAAATCATCAGGATCAACCGAAAGCATGCGGCAAACTTCACTCACTAAACGATTCAGGTCCCAGCCTTGCCTTTTCAATTCCTCCTTATGGGTCAACTCATCTTCTGATAATTTTAAAACTTCATTGACAAAATCACCATCACCTAATATTCGCTCATCCCCGCGCCAATATTCCTTTGCCCTCCTCAACTCAAAAATACCCTCCCAACCACCTGCGCTTCGTCTCAGACCACCACCAGTCAAATCTTCACGTCTCCCCATATTGAAACCATCTTCAATGAACTCCCTGTATTGCCTCACAGATTCCCTCTTCCTTAAACCAAAATGGGAGAGTATTTCATCCCGGTCCTGCCAGATCCTTCGCCTGCGACCAACCAGAACACTGTGCCCTGACCACCGGTACCGGTCAAGCTCGCTGATACTTTTCACCACAACGGCCCTGACCGGGTTCAGATGAATATACCTCACCAGCTCAAGGAGATATTCATCCTCCTGGCACAGTATTGATTTATATCGGTTCTGGTAGAGATAACCGTGCCGTGCATGCCGACGGTTAAAATAGATGGCATAACCGGTGAGAACTTTCCGCATCAGATCCCCAAGGGGTCTATTACTTGTGCGGATAAGCAGATGGAGATGATTGGACATCAGTACCCATGCATAACATCTGCAGCCAGTCAAAGAAAGATTCTTTTCAAGTCGATTAAGAAAGTCATTCCGGTCGCAGTCATCAAGAAAAATGGCCTGGTGATTCAAACCCCTTGTGATGACATGATGAATCGCACCGGGGATATTGAGTCGTCTGTGTCGAGGCATGCCGCTATGATAGCATGATAGCAATTCGCCAAATCCACGTCAATTAAATTATTAAACTAACTCCGTCCCCGTCCCATCCCAGTCCTGCATACTACAAGGAAGTAAAGCTGAAAGGTAAGGTGAGGCGTAGGTTCAAGTCAACTCCCATTGGTCGCAAGGCAGTGTTCATTATGTTGGTGGTGCAACGGGTCTTATGTCTGGCCTGTGGGGCTCTGAGGCAGGTGAAGGTTGGTTTTGCCGATGAAAGACGCAGTTAT
>Ga0190348_1000006_pt1 | contig 53465 bp, 39 predicted proteins | sample 48721367_MG_FD_161658 | JGI IMG/M metagenome (GOLD analysis project Ga0190348, IMG submission 161658) | Hydrothermal vent microbial mat bacterial communities from Southern Trench, Guaymas Basin, Mexico - 4872-13-6-7_MG | ecosystem: Environmental > Aquatic > Marine > Hydrothermal vents >... | reverse complement strand
TCCAAGGCCCAAAGTTGAAAGCCTGGTTAATTTGATTGAACAGGCAAAGCAAAGGAAGAAAAAGACATCTTGAGACGAAAGGAGATTTAGGCCTAATTTTTTCAAATTGTAGTGTATCTATTATCTAAATTGTAGTGTATCTATTATCTGAACGGTCTTAAATTCCTTTAATAGTTTGAAATTATAAGAAATAACAGACAGTGTCATTCTGGTGAAGGACGGAATTCCGCCCGGCGGAGCCGAACACTTCGAGTACTTAAGATTACTATCTTTAAAATTTGGAAAAGGAGATTTAAACATTATGAAACGCAGCATGATGTCTTTTTTGTCTTTTGTGGTAATCATGATAATGCCGGGCACAACTGTCCATGCCTATGACCTGCCCGCAGTTAACCTGGGATTTACAAGTTTTCTTGACGGAGGCCCTCCTGCCGGACCTGGACTCTATTTTACGCAGTACGTTCAGTACTGGACTTCAGAACATTTTAGAGACGCCGACGGCGATAGTGCCCTGCCATCATTTGCGGATGAGGATTTGAATGCCTGGATAGGCCTTTCACAGTTCATCTATCAGTCGAATACGGATATATTTTTAGGGGGCAAATGGGGGCTTGATGTTATTATTCCCGTAGTTGCCCTTGATTTGGATTATGGCACTTCTATTTCCGCCTTTCCTCAGGATAACGGCTCTGGGTTAGGAGATATTCTTATCGGTCCCTATTTACAATGGGATCCTATTATGGGGAAAAATGGACCAATTTTTATGCACAGAATAGAGTTACAGATGATCTTCCCAACAGGAGAGTATAGTCAAAACAAAGAACTCAATCCAGGCAGCAATTTTTTTTCATTCAATCCTTACTGGGCATGTACCCTGTTTCTTAGCCCAAAACTGACAGCCAGCACAAGGATTCATTACCTCTGGAATGACAAAAACGATGACCCCGGAAGAAATTTCATGGGGGCCGATGATACACAGGCAGGTCAAGCCTTTCATGCAAATTTCACCATGGCCTATGAAATTCTTGAAAAACGTCTCAGGCTAGGAATAAATGGATATTATCTTAAACAAATTACTGATACAGAGATGGATGGTCATGATATTTCCGATTCCAGGGAGCGGGTTCTGGGAATAGGTCCTGGATTGCTCTATCATTTTTCTCCAAATGACCACCTTTTTTTCAATACCTATTTTGAATCCCATGCTGAAAATCGCCCTGATGGAACCCGGTTCAATCTGCGCTGGGTCCATCATTTTTAAGGAAGGCAAAAATTCGGATTTGGTATCTATTTTTTAGTTTAGCAAGGGGAGTCGTGTAGGTGCTATTTATATGCGACTCCCTTGAAAAAGGTATAACAAAAAGTGCCGTCCTTTTCTGTTGTTCTAAACAGGTCCTTTATACCCTTTTTCCATGTCAATTCGTCAATAATTCCAGAACTAATCGCCTGGTTTCTAACTCCTTCAACCATGGAAATAAAGGTATTTTTTGTAAAACCTTCAACATATTCGGGTCTACTTGAGTCAACGTAAACCATCCTTGGAGAAACAGACGGGGCGTTAAAGGTTGCTTGAGTCAAAAGGGGAAACAGTTGTCTGCCAATTAGAGAATTGCCGCCAATCTGAGATTGAAGATCAATAAGACATTGTATTGTTTGCCATGCCTCCTTACTGTCCGGATGAAAATATGTTGATCCATGGTCGCCTTCAATTACTGTGATTGATCCCCCGGATTTTATCTTTGATTTTAGATATAATAATGCTTCTATGGGATTTTTTAGATGCTCCAATACAAAACAGACAAATATGTGGTCAAAATGACTATCAGGAAAGGGTAAATTAAAGATATCAGCCTTCTGGAAGGTGGCGTTATGATAACCCGTTGCTTCTAGGCGTGCTTTTGCTATCTGGAGATACTCGCTGGATATATCTACACAGGTAAAGTGTGTTTCAGGGCTGTTTTTTACCAGAGTGACTGTTTGAGCACCAACCCCACATCCAATTTCCAAAACCGATTCCCCTGCCGGATATTTTGTGTCACTGTGCAGTATTTCAGCCAATGTTTTGGATTGATCAACAAGCCTTTTAATTTCTCTTTGTGAATATCCATGCACATATTTATGAACAGCATCGTCCATTCCGGCCTCCTTTTTACATGAGCAATCAATAAATATATTGAACAAAATCCGGCTTTTTGCCTTTTTAAAAAAGCTACAGGAGTCAAGAAATCCATACATGAATATAGGAGGAAAATCAAGAAAGCGGCATTTTTGATCAGGCAATACATTTAATGATTCCGATGCAAAAGCGCAGTCTGCGACATTGCTTCAATTTTCAATTACACTCATTCCTGAAAAATTTTACGTCTTGCATTTCAGGAGTAATTATGTATGAGAATTTTTGCAGTAAAATCATTTAATAATAAGAGGACTTTATCGAATCTTATAATCCTGACTCCAGAATAAGGGTGGCAAAAAGAGTGACAAGGAGGGTGCATAGATTAAATATACAATGTAACGCTTAAACGGTTGACGTTATGTTCTAGTCTGATGCAAAAAAGTGATTTAAAAAAGATATTTTGAAGCGGAGGACTCTTACAATAAAAGATGGAAAACAGTCATTTATCAAAACTGCTTAAACAGCTTAAATCAGGGTACTTATTACCTGCTCTGTCACCAGCGGTCATGAAGCTGGTCGATCTGGCGTCAGATGAAAAATCTTCGTCTATGGATCTGGTAAGTCAAATCGAAAAGGACCCCCCCTTGGCTGCAAGGCTTTTAAGACTGGCAAACAGCGCATTCTTCAGCTTCAGGGAGCCGGTATCCACACTTAATCAGGCAGTTGTTAGGATCGGTTTCAACCGTTTACGAGTCATGGCCCTATCGATTTCATTAAGGGACACCTTTCCAATGGGTAAAATAGGTCCTCTCAATTATGAAAAATTCTGGACTATTTCACTATATCGTGCCCTTATCTCAAAATCACTCGCAGTTGCCTTTAAAAACAGCAATCCAGATGAGGCTTTTATCTCCGGCCTTCTGAAAGAAATCGGCCTTCTTATCTTTTTTGATATATTTATCAAGGGAAAGAATGAAGAGATCAGCCTTGATCTTGAATCAATTGAAGATCTCTTGGCCTGGGAAAAGGGCAAATATTCGCTAGATCATCGTCAAATTGGAGAGATTGCCCTAACGTACTGGAATTTTCCGGAAAATATTGTGGTATGTCAAAGAGCTGACAAGACGTCTGTAAAAAATGGGGAACAGGCAGCTCTGATAAAAATATGCGAACAGGCAGTAATACTATCTAAATTTATGTTTATGAAATCCTTTGAATTTGATTCGGTTTATAATGAAGTGGAAAATTCCACAGGCCTGACCAAGGACATGATAAATGAGATGCTAATATATGCCTATGAAAAGGTTGAAGAAATCGCAGTCGGCATTAGTGTGGAAGTAAACAAGGAAAAGGACCTGCTGGCAATATTGGAAAAGGCGAATCAGGCCTTGGTCAGAATCTCGGAAAAGATAACAACACAAGAAATATATTTGGAACGATGTGATTTACCTTCGCTTGCATCACTGGAACAGGGGGGGGAAGATATCAAACAAGTATTGTATGCCGTTGCCCATGAAATTCGTAATCCACTCCTGGCAGTAGGTGGTTTTGCCAAAAGACTATCTGATTCCCTTGATCCATCTTCAAAAGGCGGAAAGTATGTCCAGATGATACTGCGTGAGGCATCCAGGCTTGAAATGGTTCTTGCGGAAATGACTGACAGGAAAATCTTATAATATTATTCCCCTTAACTAAACTGTATATAGCGTCATGAAAGCAAGATATATAGTCGGAATCGATCTTGGAACAACCAACTCTGCCGTGGCCTACGTGGATCTCCATGATGCACGTCCAGGGTCCATTAATATACTCACTTTTAACATACCACAGCTTGTGAGCCAGGGACGAGTAGCTGAAAGACCTGCTTTGCCGTCATTTCTTTACCTGCCGGGAGAATATGATTTCCAGGCCGGGGCGACATCTCTTCCATGGGATCCTGAAAGGGCCTATGTAGTCGGCTCTTTCGCCAGAGATCATGGGGGACTTGTGCCCGGAAGGCTGGTTTCTTCAGGCAAGAGCTGGTTATGTCACGGCGGGGTGGACAGGGAGGCCCCTATTCTTCCGTGGGGCGCAGGGGATGAGATGGATAAGGTCTCACCTATTACCGCATCGTCCCGATACCTCCAACATATCAGAGAGGCCTGGGATTATAACATGCCCGAGCCACTAGAAACTCAAATGGTGGTTTTGACTGTGCCGGCTTCCTTTGATGAAGTTGCGAGGGAACTTACTTTAAGAGCGGCAAAGGAGGCGGGTCTACCTGCTGTAACTTTATTAGAAGAGCCTTTGGCTGCCTTTTATGCGTGGCTTTCCTTTAATGAAGGGCAGTGGAATACTTTTTTACAACCGGGAGACCTCCTTCTGGTATGTGATGTCGGCGGTGGCACTACTGACTTTACCTTGATTTCCTGCGAAGGAGACACTGATATCCCTAAGTTCGAAAGGGTGGCAGTCGGGGATCACCTCCTTTTAGGCGGGGATAATATGGATCTTTCCTTGGCAACCTTAGCAGAAAAGGCCATTGGGCAGGAATTGGATACCGCCCGCTGGAATACGCTGTATCATCAATGCAGACAGGCAAAGGAGACCCTTTTAAAAGACGGGGGGCCGGAAAAGGTCACACTCAGGCTGACAGGCCGCGGGCGCTCTCTTATTGGCGGCACGCTGACAACAGATCTTCGTTTGGATCAGGTTAACGATGTCATTGTTGAAGGTTTTTTCCCTGAAGTAGATCTAAAGGCAGGTGGTTTTCTGGAAAGGGGTGAAACCGGTCTCAGGGAGATGGGGCTTCCCTACGTAAGCGAACCAGCTGTAACCAGACATCTGGCCCGTTTTCTATTAAGACAGGGCGGAGGCCGGATGCCCACAGTAGTTCTATTTAACGGGGGTGCGCTTAAGCCGGGCCTAATACGAAATCGCCTGGAGGGAATATTGACATCCTGGTCCGGACACCCTGTCAGAGTTCTAGATAGCAGGTCCCTTGATCTTGCAATATCTTGGGGAGCCGCATATTACGGACTGGTTACCAAGGGCCTTGGGCTTCGTGTAGGCGGAGGTATGGCAAGGTCTTATTTCGTGGGTGTAGCCCTAGGCGTTGAGGACCGGGCCCCTATGGGAGTCTGCCTGGTAGAGAGGGGTACAGAAGAGGGAAAAGAGGTAGAGGTTTTAAAGACCTTCCGGGTCCAGACAAACAGACCGGTAAAGTTTTCTCTATACAGCTCCACCACTCGTAAGGGAGATAAGGTTGGAGATCTGGTGCCTGTGGATTCCGAAGACCTTATCGAGCTTCCACCACTACAGACTGTCTTACATTACGGCAAAAAAGGACGTGATGCACAGATCCCAATAAGATTGGGTGCAAAGGTAACCGCCATAGGGACACTGGAACTCTATTGCGAATCCCAGGAAAGCTCACACAGGTGGCGTCTGCAATTTCAACTCAGGGATTCAGAGATAAATGGGGCGGCAGATTCAGTCTCCAAGGTAGAAGGGGTGCTGGTGGCTCCGTCTAATGAACAGATGGAGCAAGGGCCCAAAGGGCTGTCCGAAGACGACCTTCATGCCCTGGAGAAGGCCAGAAAAGAGATCCGCAAGTGCTTTGTACCGGATAAGTCGCACAAGGCCATCGCGCCATCAGAACTCCCGGGACGTTTGACAGAATGCATGGGCATGGAGAAGGACCTGTGGTCACTTCCTATATTAAGGGCCCTGGCTGATTCATTATTGGATATAGAGGCTGGATATGCAATATCCCCGCAACACGAAGCCAGATGGTACAACTTGGCAGGTTTTTGTCTCCGCCCAGGGACCGGTGAAGCTACGGACCCTTGGCGAGTTAAGAAGATATGGCCTTTTTATTTTGATGGCCTGGTCTTTTCAAAAGAGACCGAGCCAAGGCTTCAGTGGTGGATCTTCTGGCGGCGGGTGGCGGCGGGTCTGAGCTCCGGGCAACAGACACAGATATTTTCCGCCATGTCAAGTGCCTTGTTGCCTGTACAATCCAAAAGGCGTAAGCGGGCCAAAGTGAAGCCGGTTAAAGTATCTCCGCAGGAGAGATGTGAGATGTGGCTTTTTGCCGCCAATCTCGAACGGCTGGAGACATCGAGCAAGATAGAACTCGGGAGGGAGATTATCTCAAATCTTGTTAAGAACCGGTGGTGGCAGGGTGCCTTATGGGCACTTTCTCGCATAGGATCAAGACAACCGCTTTATGGACCTGCCAATAAGGTAGTGCCTCCGGGAGAGATAGCATCCTGGCTGGAGGCCCTGAAAAAAATAGAAATGAAGCAACCCCGGAAGCTTATTAAAGCAGCAGTCTCCATGGCTAGGCTTACCGGAGACAGAACCAGGGATCTCCAGACTGCCTTCCGTGAAGAAATAATCACCTGGCTCCAGTTACTAGGGGCCGGTGAGAAAAAACTGGAACCACTGCGAAAAGCCATTCCTCTTGCAGGAAAAGAGAAAAACCATGCCTTCGGGGAGAGTCTGCCGGAGGGTCTTATCCTGGAACAGGTAGATGACAAGTGAGTGAGTAGCTATAAAATAAAGCCCTAAATGCTATTCGGTTAAATATTTATGGGATCGTTACTAGAAGATATACCAATCGAATTACCGGAAGAACTCTTCAATATAATATGTTCAACAGACAACATAATGATTGAGCGAATAGTGTCGCGAGGGCACTCTTCACCCAAAGGATTTTGGCACGATCAAAAACCCCTTTGTCTTGTCAGCGGTAATATGTGACATCTTCCCCGGGCCTCGGCCCTAAAGCTGTAAAACTCTTTACAGGGAAAGGCCCCGGCGCCAAAGCACTTAATTCAAAAAGATATCTCTCCAGTGCCATACAAGGTTAAAGTCCTGTTGGAAAGAAAGACCTTGACAAGAGGGCTCGGCATATCCTAAATGTATCCTGTTTTTTTAATAGTTGTATCCGGCTTCGTACAAAGGCGTAGGAAGCCGTTTTTATGGTATGGCTTTGACAAAGGCGTCTGGCCTCCCTTTTATAGGGGTGCTTGACGCCTTTTTTTGCGGTGGAAATTAGAATTCTGCTGAAACTCTATACCCAATTTATAGATAGGAGGTTTTTTATGTCATTCAGTAAACCGAATCGTAGCGCGGCCACGCTTACATCCACAAGGATAGCGCCGTCGCCAGGATCAGGACTCTGTGTAACTTGCCTTGATGGTTGCAAAGGAACTTGCGAGGTGGGCAGATCTGCCATTAAAGGAAAACAGGTCATTTATCCAACCCCTTTTGGTAGAATCACGGCCGGTTCTGAAAAAGATTACCCTGTCGATTTTTCCCATTTCAACATCCAGGGTACGGCTGTAGGCGCGGTTGGTATTGAAGCCGATTCCGATAAAGCTACATTTCCGGCTGCAGATACCACTACTGCTGTCGGTGCCGATGGTAGCATCAAGATGAATTTCCCTGTTTTCACCGGTGCGGTAGGTTCAACGGATATTGCACGCATTAATTGGGAAGACGTAGCTATAGGGGCGGCTATATCAGGTGTTTTGGTTGTTGCGGGTGAGAACATTTGTGGCATGGATAATGATGCTGAATTCAAAAATGGAAAAATTTCAAAGTCGCCCGAGATGGAACGTCGTATAAACGCCTTTAATCAGTGGTATGATGGCACTGGGGGTGTAATTGTTCAGGCGAATGTTGAAGATACCAGACTGGGCGTACCTGAATACGTTATAGAGAAACTGGGAATTAGGATTTTTGAGCTGAAATGGGGCCAGGGTGCCAAGGACATCGGTGGTGAAGTCAATGTGCATTCTCTTGAAAAGGCTTTAGAACTCAAAAAGAGAGGCTATATAGTATTGCCGGATCCTGCCAAAGAGACAAATCAGGAGACATTTAAGGCCGGTGGCTTCAAGGCATTTGAACGTCATTCACGCCTCGGGATGGTGGAAGAAGAGTCTTTTCATAATTCTGTTAATCACTTACGCTCTGTCGGCGCCAAATATGTGACACTCAAGACCGGCGCATATCGGCCGGCCGATCTTGCCCGGGCCATAAAATATTCTTCCGACGCGAAAATCGATCTCCTCACAATAGACGGAGCAGGGGGTGGGACCGGCATGAGTCCTTGGCGTATGATGAATGAATGGGGTATTCCGACAGTACAATTGGAATGCCTGGCTTATCAAATGTGCCAACGTCTGGCTGCCAAAGGAGCATATATCCCACCGATCGCCATTGCAGGTGGACTGTCTTTGGAAGACCATATTTTTAAAGCCCTTGCCCTTGGAGCGCCTTATGTCAAGGCCATCTGCCTGGGTAGGGCAATTTTTACCGCTTCTATGGTGGGAAAGACCCATGGAAAACTCTTGCGGGAAAAAATGCTGGAAGGAGAAAAAATAGAAGACAAGTATATGGGACTCTTTGCGGTCAGCGCTCAACTTATGGAAAGATTCGGAAAGGATTTCGGCAAGCTCCCAGCGGGCGCCATAGGCATGTATTCTTACATCGACAGGTTAAAACATGGCCTTCAGCAGTTTATGGCAGGTGCAAGGAAGTTCGCTCTCAGGTATATTGACCGTAATGACCTCATGGCCCTGACAAAAGAGGCTGCAGAGGTATCAGGGATTCCCCATGTCATGTATGCAGATGCAGATGAAGTAGATAGAATTTTAGGATAGCATTTTTTCGGATGCCCCGGAATTCTCAAAACCATACTACATAACATCATTAAAATCAGCATGTTGATTTAAAATAGATGTCGTGTAGTATGGTAATCATAAAATAAAAAAGTCGGAAGGAGCCTTCGGTCTATCCCGCCCGAGCTTTTCAATATCTTCATCTATGGGAAGGGGATATTCTCCATTGAAACATGCAAGGCAAAAACGCCGAGAGTCGCCGCCCGCAGCCTTCAGCATTGATTTAATGTCCAGGTAGTGCAATCCATCTAACTTGAGGAATTTGCGGATTTCCTCAACGGATTGCTTGGCAGCTATCAGCTCGCTGGTAGTAGGAAAATCAATGCCGTAGTAACAAGGGAAACGGGTAGGTGGACAACTAACGAGCAAGATTATCTCCTTTGCTCCAGCCTCCCTTATTGCGTTAATCCTTGTCCTGGTGGTGGTACCTCTTATGACCGAATCCTCAATTATTACCACTTTTTTGCCCTTTATAGCCTCTTTTGCAGGATTTAGCTTTATTCTCACACCAAAATCCCTCATGGACTGGCTGGGCTGAATAAATGTGCGGCCGACATAGTGATTTCTTATTACGGCAAGCTCAAGAGGGAGTTTGGCTGCCTGTGCATAGCCTACTGCGGCATAATTCCCGGAATCAGGGAAAGGCATTACCAGGTCCGCATCTATCGTGGTCTCATTTTTAAGAGCGGCTCCAAGGGTCTTGCGGAATTTATAGACATTCTGTCCGAAAATATTACTGTCAGGACGAGCAAAGTAGATAAATTCAAAGATGCAGTTTGCGCTTTTCTCTGACTCGACTCCCTGGAATGATCTAAGCCCGTTAACATCTATTATTACTACTTCACCGGGTGCCACGTCTCGAAGGTATTCAGCCTGAATGAGATCCAGTGCACATGTTTCAGAGGCCAGAACGTAAGCATTATTCAGTTTACCAATACACAAAGGACGAAAACCAAGAGGATCCCTAAACCCGATTAATTTTTTCTCAGTAGCCATAACAACCGAATAAGCCCCTTTAATAAGCCTCATGGTAGTTGATATCGCATCATCCAAACCCCGGCCCCGGGCCTTTGCCAAAAGGTGAACAATTATCTCGCTGTCCATGGTGGTTTGGAAAATAGAGCCATGTCTTTCAAGTTCTTTTCGGATATAACTGGCATTCACAAGGTTCCCATTGTGGGCCACGGCGAGGGTGCGCCCAGAATGGTGTACGGAAAAGGGCTGTGCATTCTGCAAAACTGAAGAACCGGAAGTGGAATAGCGCACATGTCCTATGGCTATATGCCCTTTAAGCTCCTTTAGCCTGGCCTCGTTGAACACCTCGCTTACAAGGCCCATAGATTTGTGCTCTTGAACTACTTTGCCGTCCGAGCTGAATATGCCGGCACTTTCCTGTCCCCTGTGTTGCAAGGCATAAAGGCCGAAATAAGTAAGCTTGGCTGCTTCTGGATGCCCAAATACCCCGAACACTCCGCATTCTTCACGCAGTGATCTTGATGGCAAAATTATCATAATGTTAATCCTTTATGCTTCTTGTAAGTGCATAATTAATACTAAGCGGAAAGACCTTGTCTTTTCTGTCAAAAACCTGAAATTTGTCTGAAGATGACTTTACTTTTAAATACTAGCCATGATATTCCTGAATTGTTTTAACGCCGAACTCGCCTTCAATCATTGATTTAATAGCCATTGACACGGCCCTGGCACCGGCAATTGTAGTACTATATGGAATATCAAATGCCACAGCCGCCCGCCGGATAGAACAGGACTCAGAAATTGTTTTCTTGTTGCTGGTGGTGTTTATGATTAGATCAATCTCCCTGTTCTTTATCATGTCCACAATATGGGGCCTTCCTTGCCTTACCTTATTGACTTGTCTGTTTGGAATCCGGTGATCTGAAAGAAAGGCTGAGGTACCACCGGTAGCCACAATCTTGAATCCGGAATCATGGAGCATGGCTGCAATATCCGGTAATGCCTTTTTGTCTTTGTCCTTGACACTGATGAACACTGTACCGGAAAGAGGCAATTTCTGCCCGACGGCCAATTGTGACTTGGCAAAGGCCAGGCCGAAAGAGCTGTCTATACCCATAACCTCGCCAGTGGATCTCATCTCGGGTCCAAGTATGGTATCCACATTGGGAAATCGGGCAAAAGGAAAGGCCGACTCTTTGCAACATATATATGAATGTGTAACATCTTGGACCAAACCAAGATCCTTCAGGCGTTTTCCCATAATGACCTTTGTGGCAAGTTTAACTAAAGGGACACCAGTAGCCTTGCTGACAAAGGGGACGGTCCTTGAGGCCCTTGGATTTACCTCCAGGACATAGACAATACCCTCCTTGACTGCATATTGGATGTTCATCAGCCCCTTTACATTAAGTTCCCTGGCAATTGTCTTGGTATGCCCTTTGATCTGTTCAAGAATTTTCCGGCTTAGAGAAATTGAGGGCAGCACGCAGGCACTATCACCGCTATGTATGCCCGCCTCTTCTATGTGTTCCATAATTCCGCCGATTATCGTATCCTCACCATCAGAGATGGCATCCACATCAATTTCCGTTGCATCTTCAAGAAATCTGTCAATCAGTATGGGCTTACCCGGAGATACCTTGACAGCGGTCTCCATGTAAACCTCCAGATCTTCCTTATCATAAACGATCTCCATGGCCCTGCCACCCAAGACAAAGGACGGCCGGACCAACACCGGATAGCCGATCTTTTCAGCTATCAGGATTGCCTCTTTTTTATCAACAGCGATCCCGTTTTCAGGCTGTTTTATGTCCAATTTTTTTAGCAGGCACTGAAAATGGTCCCTGTCCTCAGCCCTGTTTATGCTGTCCGGGCTGGTCCCAAGAATGGTGATCCCTGCTTCCTCAAGGGAGGCAGATATATTGAGAGGTGTCTGACCTCCAAACTGTGTTATAATCCCTTCGGGCTTCTCCTGTTCGACAATGTTCAATACATCTTCCCTGGTAAGTGGCTCAAAATATAATTTATCAGATATATCATAATCTGTGCTGACCGTCTCAGGGTTACTGTTTATTATAATGCTTTCTATACCCATTTCCTTGAGGGTAAATGAGGCATGGACACAGCAATAATCAAATTCAATTCCTTGTCCGATCCGATTGGGGCCACCGCCGAGGATCACCACCTTTCTTTTTTGGGAAAAACAGATCTCATTTTCCTGCTCATAGGTTGAATAGTAATAGGGTGTATAGGCCTCGAACTCGGCAGCACATGTATCCACCAGTTTATAGACCGGTTTTATCCCATTTGATATGCGTATCCGCCTTATAGCCAGTTCATCCACGTCAAATATATTCGCCAACAGCATATCGGAAAAACCATATTCCTTCACCTTTTTCAAGAACTCAATATCCCATTTGTCCGGGCCAAGCCCCTTTTGTGCCAGGTGACCCAATTGTTTTTCCATGTCGTGTATCTGCCTTATATGAAAGAGAAACCACGGATCAATACGGGTCAGTTTATAAATCCTTTCCAGGGTCATCCCCTGCTCCAGTGCCGCATAGATATGAAAGATCCGTTCAGAGTTGGGATTAATGAGCCCCTTTTCTATTTCATGGATCTTAAGACCTGACTCCCGGCTACGGGGTGTATCAGATCCCAGACAAAATTTCCCAATCTCCAGGGACCTGATGGCCTTTTGAAGGGCCTCCTTAAAGGTCCTCCCTATCGCCATGGTTTCACCTACAGACTTCATTGATGTTGTTAACATGTCTTCAGCGCCAGGGAATTTTTCAAAGGTCCAGCGAGGGATTTTGACTACACAGTAATCAAGAGTAGGCTCAAATGAGGCAAAGGTTTCACGGGTTATATCATTGCTAATTTCATCGAGACTATATCCAACGGCAAGCTTTGCAGCTATTTTGGCAATGGGAAAGCCCGTAGCCTTGGAGGCCAGGGCCGAACTCCTGGATACCCTCGGATTCATCTCGATTACAACCATCTCGCCATTTTCAGGATTAATTGCAAACTGGATATTGGAGCCGCCGGTTTCCACGCCTATTTCCCTGATAATGGCAACGGCTGCATCGCGCATGGCCTGATATTCTCTGTCTGTAAGGGTTTGCGCCGGGGCCACTGTAATGCTGTCCCCTGTATGAATACCCATAGGATCAAAATTTTCAATTGAGCAAATAATGACCACATTGTCTTTCAAGTCCCGCATGACTTCCAGTTCATATTCCTTCCATCCCAACAGGGATTCTTCCATAATGATCTCTGAAATCATGCTGGCATCCAGGCCTGTCTTGACAAGGTCTTCCATCTCCACCTGATTATAGGCCACGCCACTGCCGGCCCCTCCCAAGGTAAAACTTGCTCTGATAATCAGCGGATAACCGATGCTTTTTGCAACTTCTCTCGCCTGATCTATATCCTTTGCAATGCCGTTCTTGGGCACACGCAGCCCGATATGTCTCATGGCGTCACGGAACTGCTCCCGCTCTTCTGCCTTGCGAATAACCTGGATTGAGGCACCGATCATTTCCACTCCCAATTTTCCCAGGAGTTCTGTCTCTGCAATTTTCACCGCCGTGTTAAGCCCTGTCTGGCCACCAAGGGTCGGGAGAATGGCATGGGGGCGTTCGCGTTCAATTATTTTTGCTACAATCTCCGGTGTAATCGGTTCAATATAGGTTCGAGCGGCCGTCTCAGGATCTGTCATGATCGTAGCGGGATTACTGTTTACAAGCACGACCTCGTAGCCTTCTTCCATCAAGGCCTTACATGCCTGTGTCCCGGAATAATCAAACTCGCACGCCTGCCCTATTATGATGGGACCCGAGCCGATAATCAGAATCTTATTTATGTCTTTACGCTTTGGCATAATATGAGGGATTGCGCCTTGCGAGCTATAGAAATAGCCGGTATGAAGCAGGGCCTAACAAAAGAGATAGAGAAATTGTGACCGAAAAGCAATATATAACCAATCAATATTATTCCGCAATCATGGCCCGCATTCGGTCCGAGGCATTCTGCGCATGATCAGCGATGTCCCCTATATGTTCTACTAGTCTGACCAGATGATATACTATCAAAGCATCTTTGATGGTGGCGAAGATCTTGAATTTCAATTCCCTTTCCAGATGATCGGCCTCTCTTTCATGTTGACGGATATCCCGTATAAGGCCTTTCATCTTTTTCCTTTGTTCTTTGGATCTGCTCTTGAAATAATCGATGGCCAAGGCTACCAGTTCAGGTAACTTTTCGATAGGTTGGGTTACTGCTTCGACCAAGTGATGGATCTCGACAGCCAACTCCGACGGAATGCCCTCGGGCCGAAAAGACAACCAGAACAAGGCCTCTTCCACTTCATCCAAGACCTTGTCCTGCTCCCTGAGATATTGAAAAAACTGGAACTTGTCCACGGGCATGAGGATACCTCTGGGTAAATGGTTACGGATATTGCGTTTGATATCATCGGCCTCGCTTTCTAACTGTGCTACTTGTTCCGTCAGGAGATCAAAGCGTTTGCATTCCTGGCCCATATGGCAGATAACGGCCTCTCTGAGAAGGTGCGCACACTCTTTGACCTTGTCCGCGTGCTTCCCCAAATCTTCAAAAGGAGATTTATAGAACAACGAGCTTATCAATAGGCGCATAAAACAATCCTCCTGCCGTTAACTATTTTACAATTTTTTAATAATAAACTCATAACAAAATTAGTGTGAGCACCTTGTACATAATCATGGCCAAAAACATGGTAAAAGGTAGAGTCACGATCCATGAAAAGGCGATGTTCTTTAAAATACGCAGATCGAGTGCCCCCATACCTCTCATGATACCTACGCCCACAACCGATCCTACCAGCACATGGGTGGTTGAAACCGGTAAACCAAGCCGTGAACATATAAGAATGGTAGTGGCTGCTCCGAATTGGGCACAAAATCCACGGATCGGGGTGATTTCCGTAATGTTTTTCCCAATGGTCTCAAGAACACGGGTACCAAATATATAAAGGCCTCCGCCTACAGCAATACCGCCTATAAAAAGCATCCAGAATGGCACTTCCACTTGTAAGGCTACAGATTTGGTCTTGACTACTGAAAAGATAGCTGCAAGCGGACCGACGGCATTAGCCACGTCATTGGCTCCATGGGCAAAGGCGATGTAGCAGGCCGTAAGTATTTGAAGCTGAGCAAAAAGGCATTCAGCAGGCGAAAACCCTTGGGGATTAGGTCCTATTTCACACTTGACATGTATTTGCCAGCGCACCCACTTCCGGCCGAATAAGGCCACCAGGGCCGCACAGGGAATAGTGAGCAATACTGTATAGAAAAAACCCGGCTCCAGATTAAGATTCTTCAGACCCTTAAATATAAAGGAAAGAATAAGCACCAAGACCACTAAAAAGATTAAGAACGGCGCATAGTGGACCGCTGCTGCGTATGGATCCCTGTCGGCCATGACCTTTTTTTCAAGAAAATAATAGATGCCTCCGGAAAAGAGGGCACCTGCAACCGGAGAAATGATCCAGCTGGCGGCAATTCCAGTAATCTTGTGCCAACTGACAGCACCTGCTCCCACACTTATTATTCCAAAGCCGACTACAGCGCCTACAATGGCATGAGTGGTGGAGACGGGCAGGCCGAAAAACGTAGCCAGATGTACACAGAGACCGGCGACGATCAATGCGACAAACATTCCAATCATCAATTTGTCGGGCACCTCCACTAAAAACATCGGGTCAATGATTCCTTTACTGATAGTGCTGGTCACATACCCGCCTGCAAGTGAAGCCCCGAGTACATTGGCGATAATTGATATTATTACCGCCTGCTTCAGGTTCAGCGCCCTGGAGCCAACTGCGGTACCCATGGCATTGGCAAGGTCATTGGCACCAATATTAGCTGCCATATAAAGACCAATAAGTGAAGCAATTGAGAGGATGATGACATCAATGTTCATATTTTATATTGTAACCGTTCACGGAAGGCTTAAATTAGAAAATAGAAATTGGAAATTTGGCCATATCTGATAGCTCTTTTGTCAAATTACACACATAAAATTTGTAAGCTCGTTTCACCTCTCCCGAATTTCTACTTTCTAATTTCAAGTTTCTTATATCCTTTCATCATCTCTATAAATCTGTCAAACAGGTAGGTTGCATCATGTGGGCCGGGAGATGCCTCCGGATGATACTGAACTGAGAACAGGGGTGTTTTTTTATGTATTATCCCTTCCACGGTCATGTCATTTAAATTGATATGACTAAGTTCAACTGCAGGATCTTTAAGGGATTCCATATCCAAACAAAAGCCGTGATTCTGGGAGGTGATTTCTACCTTGCCGGTGGCCAGGTCCTTTACAGGTTGATTGGCCCCGCGATGCCCGAACTTTAACTTGAATGTCTTGCCTCCAAGTGCCAACCCAACCAACTGATGACCAAGGCAGATACCGAAAATCGGCCGCTTGCCTATTTGATCCCTGATAGTATTTATTGCATAAGTAACAGCAGCGGGATCTCCCGGTCCGTTGCTCAGAAAGAGTCCGTCAGGCTCGAGTCTGTCTATGTCCTTGCTGTCAAAACATGCAGGCACAAGAAGGATTGTGCATCCCTTCTTTTCCAGACATCGAAGTATATTAAACTTTACCCCGAAATCCATAGCTGCAACACGCCACGAGCCGTGCCTCTCGGGCCACTGAAATTGATCGGGATCCATACCGGAATTCTGAAATCGTCCGTCTTGCCACAACATGGGTTCTTTGCAGGTTACCTCCCTAACAAGATCGCTGCCGACCATATCAGGGGACTGCCGTGCCTTTTCAATCAGAGAATCCGGCTCCAGGTCCTCTGTTGAAAGGGCAGCCTTCATGGCACCCTTAAGTCTGATATGTCCGGTCAGGGCACGGGTGTCGATACCCTCAATTCCCGGTATGTTACTCGCCCTCAGATAATCGGCAAGGCTTCCCTGAGATCTCCAGTTACTGGGATATTCCTGGTATTCTTTTACCAGCAGGGCCTTTATATGTATCCTGTCGGATTCGACATCTTCGTTATTGACTCCGTAGTTGCCGATAAGGGGATAGGTCATGGTTACCATCTGCCCGCAATAGGAGGGATCAGTCAGTATCTCTTGGTAACCGTACATGCTGGTGTTAAAAACCACCTCGCCTGCCGTCTCATAACGGCCAGTAAAGGAACGACCCATGAATACCATTCCATCTGCCAAGGCCAATAAGGCTTTCATTTGTTCACCAGCAACTCGCTATGCCTGTTCGAGATGCAGAAAGTTTAAGTAAAAAACTGCCATTCCTGTATCCTCGGTGACTCTATAATAAAAAAATAATTTAATCTACCAGGTGTTTCGGACCTTTATGCCACGGGAATTTAGTTCATCTTTGATCTGTCTGATGGTATAGGTTTCATAGTGAATAATTGATGCTATCAGAGCGGCATCTGCCTTAGCATACTTCAATACATCATATATATGATTTATGTTTCCCGCACCACCAGAGGCAATTACCGGAATATTCACATTTTCTGAAATAAGTGAGGTCAGTGCGGTTTCATAACCCTGTTGCGCACCATCAGCATCGATGGAATTCAGGCATATTTCACCTGCCCCCAAGTCCTCTGCTCTTTGGGCCCACGCAAGGGCATCAATGCCTGTATACGTCCTGCCGCCATGGGTGACGATTTCATAACCCGATGGAGTTCTCTCTGTATACGCCACCTTTTTAACGTCCATCCCAAGGACAATACATTGGCTCCCAAAGACCTTGGCCCCCTCTGAAATGATCTCAGGGTCATTTACTGCGGCTGTATTTACACTCACTTTTTCCGCTCCGGCCAAAAGCACAGCGCGCATATCCTCAACGGTCCTGATTCCCCCACCCACACAAAAGGGTATGAAAATTTCTTCAGCTACACGACGAACAACATCTATCATAATCTCCCGCTGCTCACTGGAAGCAGTTATATCATAAAAGACTATCTCGTCCGCTCCCTCTTCATAATAGAACCTAGCCATTTCCACCGGGACGCCGATATCCACATTCTCTTTAAATTTTATACCTTTTGTTGTCTTCCCGTCTCTCACATCAAGACAGGGTATGATCCTCTTACTCAACATAATGGCCGTTCCACATACAGAAGTTTTTGAGGATTTTCAGGCCGGGGATTCCGCTCTTTTCAGGATGAAACTGCATGGCGATCAGGTTTTTACAGCCGATAATTGACGGAAACTCTATCCCGTAACCAGTGGTCCCGATGAGGCATTTATCCGAGGCAGGCACTGGATAATAAGAATGGACAAAATAGAATTCATCAGCCGGTTTAATCCCTTCCAGTACAGGATGTCCTTTGACTAAATGAACGCTGTTCCATCCCATATGTGGTATTTTAAAGCGCTCGTTTTCCTCGGGAAAAAGGGGAGAGGGAAACAGCTTAACCTCTCCGCTGATCAATCCCAAACACCGCGCACTGTTCTCTTCGCTTTTATCCAGTATGATCTGCGCACCCAGACATATTCCCAGGATAGGTTTGCCGTTCTCAAAACCCTGCTTTAAGGCTTTATCCAGACCAAGATGTCTCAGGTCAGCGATTGCCTGACCGGCTGCCCCTACTCCTGGAAAGATGATCCTTTGAGAGTTTAGTATTTCTTCATTGTTGTGAGTTATGCAACAGGAAAATCCCAGCTTTTTAAGGGCACGTTCCACACTCTTCAGGTTTCCGGCTTTGTAATCAATGATTGCAATCAATTTATCTATATATATCTCAGAGATTCCGCTCAAAATGCTTCAAATGCAAGGCGCAAGATTTCCGGGGAATGGGGCGTACTTAGGGTGCCTCGCAATGACGAGAAAATCGAAGCAACGCAGCAGATGGAGTATTTTCAGCGGAATCATCAAATATTTTCCTCCATCTCCCATACTCCACAGGGACAAACAGCTACGCAGAAGCCGCACCCTATGCACTTGTCTTCAATAACCGTATATTCAAATTCTCCTTTTGGCCCCTCTGTCCTCTCGATTGCCCCATGATAACAGGTATTCTCACACATGTGGCAATCCCTGCAAGCGCCACATGAGGCACAGCGTTGGGCCTCCTGCTCTACGACAAAATCCTCACCACGGGAGACCTCATAATAGGCGAGATTAATACGGTCATAGGGGATGGCAAGTCGCTTTTCCGGCTGATAATCTGTTTGCATCATTAAGGCATGTATTGTCTCTGCTGCCCGGCGTCCTGCACCGATGGCATTAGTGATAAGTCCGGGCCGGGTGACATCACCAACGGCAAAGACCTTTAAATCCGATGTTTGGCCCAGCTCGTCCACTACGATAAAGCCTCGCTCGGTGTGGATTTCGCGAGGGAGGAAATTCAGAACGGGAACCTCTCCGATGGAGATAATGACTGTATCGGCATGAAGAGATGTGCCGTCCCTGAAATAGATCCTATGTTCCGCCTTATCATAGCGCTCTGTTATTTTAGGATAGATGATTCTGGTCCCCTTTGCCTTTGCCGACTCTTGTTCTTTTCCGAAGCTGGCTGGAGCTTGGATGTCCACTGCCGTGACCGAGGCCGCTCCGCATTCGTAGGCATCACAGGCGATGTCCATGCCCACATTTCCAGCACCGATAATGACCACATTCTGGTCCTTGAGATCCGGCCTTTTGCCCAAGTTAACAGCCTTTAAAAATTCAATACCGGCCATGACATCTTCATTTCCAGGGAAAGGAATAATGCGAGGCTGATGAGCACCGCAGGCGACAATGACGATTTCATGATCCTGGTATATCTTATAAAATGCATTAAGATCAATCCGCTTCCCAAGATATACATGAATTCCGATCTCGTTGAAACGGGATATCTCCTTTTCCATCACCTCATGAGGCAGCCGCTCTCTGGGAATACAGAGTTCCATTTTGCCCCCGAGACGTTCTGCCGCCTCGTATAGATCAACTTCATGCCCCTTAAGGGCCAATTGCCAGGCCGCAGACATGCCTCCAGGCCCTCCGCCGATGACTCCCACTTTGCGGCCGGTACGGGGAGCAGGTTTGGGTGCAGGAACATCCATACTCATTCTGCCCATAGCGGCAATATCAAGGGGTCTGTCAAATTGTGCACGTGTACAGGCCTGCATGCAGAAATTTGGACAGACCTGACCGCAGACTGTTGCCGGAAACGGACTATAATTCAAAACGAGTGCAAGGGCTTCTTCCAGTCGTCCTTCCCTGATAAGAGCCGCCCGTTTATTTGAGGGTATACCCGAAGGACATGCCGCCACGCAGGGGGGCAGATATTTCTCGTTGTTCCAGACAGGTTTGAGCCGGCGATCTGCACCGGTCGTGATATAGGGAAGTACCGTCTGCGGGTGCTCGATGTATTCCCCAAAGATACCTCCCCGGCCCACATCTTTTTCCCAGACCTGATTGCGAAACTCACTGAGCAACATCTTGGGCCCCAATCGCGCCATGCGTTCTGCAGGAGTATGGGCGATTAGCTTTTTCCAATGCGATGGGTCCTGGGTCAAAAGATCGTAGTATTCAGTCCTGTCTATTGCCTCCAGGTACGGTTTTATGTTTTCAGTAAGCCATTCCCGGTCTTTTGCGGTCAGATTCACAAGTTTGACATCTTTGGAGCTGTATCCCTTAATGGGACCCCGGAAGTAGATGGTACCACCCACCATGCCCACGCAGGGCCGGTAGCCCAGAACATTTTCAGGGTTTCGGGGATCAACGCCGCAGATTACTGCGATGCCTCCCGCTTTGAACTCGGCAAAGGAATCCCCTACATCCCTGAAATACCAGGACTGGAGGGGTCCAAAACGGGGATTCCGTTTGGTCATGGTTTCACAGCGGGCGCCGCCACCACCCTGCACATACAGAATTCCCTGTGCCCCGGCATTATGGGCACCATTGGTCACATCTCCCAGCACCGTGATCCTGGCACCGCAGTTGAGCCAGCCTACATCGTCCGAACTGCTGCCCTCAACCACAATCTCCGTCCCGGACATGCCCATGCTGCCCAGGCGCTGCCCCACCGGCCCTCGAACAGTTATAAAGACCTTGTCATTTCTGGACCAGATCCGGCCGCCAATGCCATGTTGCCCCTGAGCCTGAATGACCAGTCGGCGGACTCCATCAGTAACGGCCTGCTGTATCCGCTCTTCCAGGGCCTTGGAGGAAACACGGCGGCCGCCGGGATTACCGTTAATTGTCAGTATTTCCATAACCGTTATTTATGTAAATGTTGAATGTTGAATGTTGAATTAAGGTAATCATTTTATGTAAATATTGAATTTTGCTTTATGGATCATCTTGACATGTTTTTACGATTTTAGCCAAAATGTTTATAATGTCATTGACTTGGGACATTATTTCTTCAATACTATTATCACTTCTGTCAAGATAATCTGTTTCAAGAAGAAGCAGTAACCAATACTTTGTTTCCCTAGCCTCCTTGGAGGCAATTGCCATCTTTGCAGCAAAATCTTTTTTGCTTTGTGCAGCCTGCGCTTCTTGAACATTTGCACCGATTGAAGTTCCGGATTTCACTAACTGTTTTGACAAAACATATTCTTTCTTATCATTGCACAATAATTTGTAGAGTTTTACAATTTTAACCGCCAGCGCAAACGTCTTCTCTTTTATTATATTCTGCTTCACCTGATTTCTTCCTTAATTCAGCATTCAGCATTTATAATTTAACATTGCCTTTCACTCAGCAGGCATAATCAATCTGTAGCCTCTCCGCTATAGCTTTGTCTCCAACACTGAGACCGTCCGACATGCCGATTGGCAACTGAGTACTACGACCCATAGGGGCAAAGATCTTTTTCAGTTCTATCTCAGCGCTCTTGAAAACCTCCACTACCCGCTCAGCAACTTTATCAGGGTCCAGCCGGCGATATAGCTTGGGGTTTTGAGTGGTTATGCCCCGAGGACATTTACCTGTGTTACAAAGGTTGCACCGGTTGTGCTCATCTCCCAGACATCCAGCTGCTGTCTGCATTATGTATTTTCCTATATCAACAGCGCTGGCCCCCAGCATTATCATTGCCGCCGCATTTGCTGCCAGATTTCCCGCCTTACCCATTCCCCCTGCAGCAATAAGAGGAAGTTCGTTTTGCTTTCCCAGTTTGACGAGATCCAGATAACAGTCCCGGATATTGGAAGCAATGGGATGCCCCATTTTGTCCATAGAGATATTATAGGCCGCCCCTGTCCCGCCGTCTTCACCATCAATGCACAGCGCGGCTGCATAAGGGTTTCTGGCCAGGTTATTTAGAACCGCCTGTGCGGTCTTGGTGCCGGAAATCTTGGGATACACAGGGACCCGGAAACCCCAGGCCATTGACATGGACTGAATCATCTTGGCCACTGCCTCCTCGATGGAGTATTTAGTCTGGTGTGTGGGAGGGGATGCGAGGTCGATGTGCATAGGGACACCGCGTATCCCTGCAATTAGCTTTAGTACCTTATAGGACATCAGCAGACCGCCGTCTCCCGGTTTTGCACCCTGGCCGTATTTTATCTCAATGGCACATGGATCTTCGAGCATATCAGGCAGGGCATGGATAATTTCATCCCATCCGAAATAGCCGGATGCTATTTGAGGTATGAAGTACTTGAAAAAGCGGGAGCGCAGGAGCCTTGGCGGCATACCACCTTCCCCGCTGCACATAACCACAGGAATTCCCTCCACCTCATTGAGATAAGTGATGCCCATAGCCAGACCCTCCCACATGTGGGGAGAAAGTGCACCTATGGACATGCTCCCGATGCGGATAGGAAATATCTCTCTAACAGGGGGGATAAAGTGATCGTCTTCCACGATCAATCGGTTGTTAGTCACTTTGAGCGGCAGCTTATCGGGAGAAGGGATTCTGCCTAGCAGGGTCCTTATATGGAATTCGTGTCTACCTGCATCCAGGGCTGGGTCTGTCAACATCGATATGCGCGTAAACTTGAGCTTATCAAGTGTGCTGGGGCTCGGATCATTGCGTCTTCCACCACGCTTATAAGGTGTCCCTCCAATGTTTTTATGAAAAAGAAACTTATGATGTGGATTGTAATGTGGGGCAATTGCCATATTGGGACATACCAGACTGCAGATTCCACAACCAGTACAGTAGCGGTCAATGTCATTAACCTGGCGGATTCCGTGGGACACCTTCCGTACAGTGCCGGGCATAGGGATGCCCGATTCGGAATACACGAGGCGCTGGGCAAAGACAGCGGGCACAATAGCCTGTTGCGGGCACACTGCAGTGCAGCGGCCGCAGCGGGTACAACGGTCGCCTCTCCACTGAATGACATAGGGAAATTCTTGCAGCGTCAGTTGTCCGTTTTGGTCTAGCCGTGAAGCTGGTTCCATACCTGGATCTCCTGGGCATTGGGTTTCACCATTACCATATCATATTTTGAAGGAAAAATATCAGCGGAGCGGTCACGTTGGGGTACTGCCCTGTCAAGACCACACATTTCGCTCATAAGGGCGTATTTCCCAGCTGCTCCGCCAACAACACCCGGCCTGAGTTTTTTGGAATCCTGTACCATGAAGATGGTTCCATCAGGTATAAAACCGATGACCATGTTGGGACCATCTATGCACAGAGGTCTAAGACTCTTTTTAAGCAGGCTGAGGGCCTTGTAGTCCGGCCGCTCAAGGATTTCCTCGTCCTTTAATGGAGTGATGATGTCTTTATAATATGTAAGAGGATATTTGAGTTGCCGGTGGATGAAGTGAAGTATATGGGCGAATACTTCACTGTCACTGTTGTAGCCCATGTAACCAGGAAATCCCCGGCTGCTCAAGTATTCCATAATGGGTACAAATGCAGTGTTCTCGCCGTTAGTCATGGTACAGTAACTCTGTAGAAAGAAGGGATGACAGGCGTAGAGATAGATAGCATAGTTCGTATTTTGCCGGCCTTGGGCCAGAATAATCTTTGCCTGCAGAGACAAATCGTCCAGGCCAAAGAATTCTCCTAATTGCAGTGGATCTCCTACTTCTTTCAATGTGAGGCAATCAGGATAAAAAGAAAACACGAATAGAGAATTATCTTTTTCTCCCATACGTCTCAGGTCCATTCTGGTCTCAAGCAGCAGCCGTTCCCACTCAATCTGCGCCTTTGGTTCATATGGCGATGGATACTGATAGGCCCTGGCAAAATAGTGGTCGCGTGGCTCTATCTCCATACCCGGTATGCGTTTGATCTTCGGCTCCCAGTTGTATTTGATACGAAAACCAGCTTGTTGCATATAGTCATCCAGCATACCAAGGCCTTTGTTACTGCAGGTGCCGGAAAGGATGGGATAACTCTTGAGATCCTCAAATGGTCCACCCAGGTCTTTCATGACCAGTCCTAAACCGGAGCCGTCATGGCCTTCCTTCATGGTCTCCAGCGCCAGAATATTCTCCATAGGAGAAAAATATGTACTGGAAGTAATGGCGCTAAGTCGACACATGTTTCCTCCTTTTATTTATTAATGTAACTTAATCCCTTAAAGAACCATGCCACCAGGATTATATGTCTTCATGCAATGCATTATCAAACATCAAAATACAAGAAGAACTCATATGGATGTGGCCGCAGCCTGACCATGTTGATCTCTTTTTCCGTCTTGTACTCTATCCACTTGTCAATGACATCCTGTGTAAAGACATTGCCCTTCAACAGAAATTCGTGGTCTTCCTTGAGTGCTGCCAGGGCCTCATCCAGAGAGCCCGGGGCCGAGGGGATTATGGCCAGCTCCTCAGGGGGCAGATTGTAGATGTTTTTGTCCAAGGGCTCACCAGGATCGATCTTGTTTTCTATACCATCAATCACGGCCATCAGCATTGCAGAAAAGGCCAGATAGCCGTTGCAGGATGGATCAGGGGTCCTGAACTCGATCCTTTTGGCCTTGGGAGAATCGGAATACATGGGGATACGGATTGCAGCGCTCCTGTTACGACTTGAGTAAGCCAGATTTACCGGGGCCTCAAAACCGGGCACGAGGCGCTTATAGGAATTGGTGGATGGGTTAGAGAAAGCACAAATAGCACGGCAGTGCTTGAGGATACCGCCCATGGCATACATGCCACTCTCAGAAAGCCCGGCATACTTGTCGCCTGCAAAAGTAGGCCTATCATCTTTCCATATACTGATATGTATATGCATGCCTGTACCGTTATCACCAAACAGCGGTTTGGGCATAAAGGTTACAGTATGGCCGTGGCGGTGGGCAACATTTTTGAGCACATACTTGAACCACATGAGCTGGTCGCCCATTTGGACCAGAGGCTTGAAACGCATGTCGATTTCTGCCTGGCCTGCAGTAGCCACCTCGTGGTGCTGGCACTCGACTTCAATACCGACCTGCGCCAGAGTGAGCAGCATCTCAGTCCTTAAGTCCTGGAATTTGTCCATAGGGGGAACAGGGAAATAGCCCTCTTTGTGGCGTGGTTTATATCCTAGGTTAGGGCATTCATCCCTGCCTGTGTTCCAGATGCCCTCTACAGAGTCCAATTCATAGAAGCAGGCATTGCTGGTGTTGTCATAGCGAACATCGTCAAAGATAAAAAATTCGGCCTCAGGACCGAAGTATGCAGTGTCACCAATACCTGTCCCCTTCAAATACGCTTCGGCCTTCTTGGCGATATTTCTGGGATCTCTGGAATATGGCTCCCTGGTTATAGGATCTACTATATCTCCGATTAAAACGAGGGTTTGTTCAGCAAAAAATGGATCAATTTGGGCCGTAGTTGAATCAGGAACAACGAGCATGTCACTGGCATGTATCGGCTGCCATCCGCGGATGCTTGAGCCGTCAAAACCAAAACCGTCTTCAAAGCTTGCCTCATTCAGTTCGCTTAAAGGAACTGTAAAGTGCTGCCACAATCCAAGGAAGTCAAGAAAGCGAAGGTCTACTACCTTGAGGCCCTTCTCGCTGGCCATATCTAATACTTGTTTCGGTGTCATAATATAACTCTCCTTATTTAACAGTTGGTTTTGCTGAAAAATTCCATATCGCATTATTTAGAACGACAATCTATTACCATATTAATATCATTTCTTTTTAAAATTCGAAATTTGTAATTGAAAACTTTATCGAAACAGACTTTCAATTCAGGCACTAAATAGCATCTTTATCAAGTTCACCAGTCCTGACTCTCATGACCTCTTCGACAGGTAGTACAAAAATCTTACCATCTCCAATCTTCCCTGTATAAACAGATTCCTTAATCTTTGCCACCACCAGGTTTGCCTGATCTGCATCTACTATAATCTCCAGTTTGATTTTAGGTATGAAATCAACTACGTACTCAGCACCTCTATATATTTCCTTGTGCCCTTTCTGACGACCATAACCCTTGACTTCGGAAATTGTCATCCCTTTGACGCCGATTTCGTTCAGGGCCTCCTTGACATCATCCAACTTAAAGGGCTTTATAATTGCCTCGATTTTCTTCATTGATTTCTCCTTACCCAGGTGCATACAGTAACGAACATAATTTGCCATGCTTTTTGCACGTCCCAAGACATTATTTATATAGAATATCCGATTTCACTGTGCTGAGTGATATCAAGGCCCTGAACCTCCTCTTCCGATGTTATCCTAAGTCCTAATGTAACATCAATGATCTTAAGAATAACAGCACTACCAATAAATGAGTATGCCATGGTCGCTCCAACACCTATTGACTGAATCACAAACTGATGTGGATTTCCAAAGAACAGGCCATTCGCGCCGCCTGGATTCACGGCAATCGAGGCAAAGAGTCCTGTGGACAATGCGCCCCATATACCCCCGATACCGTGAATTCCTACTACGTCTAATGCGTCATCATAGCCAAGCCTGGATTTGACCAGTACCGCCGTATAACACAATACACCGGCTATAAGGCCTATAATTACAGCCGATACCGGACTTACAAACCCGGCAGCAGGTGTAATGGCGACCAATCCCGCTACCGCACCGGAAGCGGCTCCAAGGGTCGTGGGCTTTGCCCGGAGTACCCATTCAGCAATAATCCATGAGAGGGCGGCGGCTCCGGTTGCCACCTGCGTAGTAAAGAAAGCCAACACAGCGGTTTCGCTGGCTGCAAGGGCACTACCTGCGTTAAAACCAAACCAGCCAAACCATAATATGCCGGCCCCGAAAATGGTCATTGAAAGGTTATGGGGATGAAATGACTCGCGGCCCCACCCCCTTCTTTTGCCTATTATCATGGCAGCCGCCAGGGCCGCAAAGCCGCAATTAATATGAATAACAGTTCCCCCGGCAAAGTCCAGTGCCCCTATACTTCCAAGCCATCCGCCACCCCAGACCCAGTGGCAGACCGGCATGTAGATCAAAGAGCTCCACAGCACGGTGAATATCAAAAAGGCAGAGAATTTCATTCTCTCGGCAAAGCCACCTGTTATAAGGGCCGGAGTCAATATGGCAAACATCAGCTGGAATGCGCAGAAGAGCAGATCCGGGATAGTATCGGAGTATGGGCCTGCCTTTGTGCCCACGCCCTTTAACCACATCCAGTCAAGGTTCCCTATAAGTCCACCGATATCGGGGCCAAATGCCAGTGAGTAACCATAGGCAACCCAAATAACAGAGACTATTCCCAGGCAGATAAAACTGTGCATAATGGTACCAAGGACGTTCTTGGAACGTACAAGTCCACCATAAAATAGCGCCAGTCCCGGTGTCATAAGCATGACAAAGGCACTGGCTATTAACATAAAGGCTGTATCCCCTGTATTCAGGGTTTTTTCTCCTAAAAGTGAAATGTTTAGCAAGCCTGATGCCACGGGCCGTTTTTTTATTCAACTAACTGTTTTTATGTAATCTTTTGATTTTTTATACCTTGTTGTCGTATGAGGAAATACTACATTTTTGTAGTTTTTCATCAGAAATACTACATTCCTGTAGCCTCAGCGTGGCAGCCAGCAGGAGATTCTCTCTGTTTGGCTGTCACTGCACAGCGGACTAAGTAGATATAGCCGGCCGAGAATCCCATGGGACCAGCAACCCAGTCATAGGACAAAGTCATGTCTGTCTCGTTCCAGTTGTCGAGGTCACCAGCAGGGTCAGTATCCAGATTGCCCCAGAGGTTGAAGGCGAATCCCTTATAGCCTATTGTCATCGATGGCTGAATTACTACACCGTCATCACTTAACGCAAATCCGCGCCAGATATACTGACTAAGAACGCTCACGGTCAGGTCGGCAGCAGGCTTTTCCTCTTCTTCGGCCCTGGCAAAACCCGCAGTAACCATGCAACAGACCAGCACAACCAAAATTATCTTTGTAAAACCCAAGATCCTTTCTCTCTTCATCTAATTCCCTCTCTTTATTTTTGAATGTCCTTAAACAGACAATAGAATCAATAAGTTAAAGCGGTTCTATTCAGGAACGAGCAGTTAAACAACTGTCTCTTGCCCTTCCCTGTTGATTATGGACTTGCAGTTACAAAATGCTGCCGACAATTACGCAAGATGTGTGATATTCCTGATCTATAATCAATATTGATGCCACAAGAGGTCTTTAAAAATTTTTGCTGTTAAAATAATAGCTTAGAAATAAAGATGATGAGAAAAATAAGAGAAGCTATTTGATTATCATTACATTTTTGTAAGATAGGATCTGTGTTGTTACAAATTTGTAGGATGTTTATGTACGCGCTTAAGGTTTTGGGGTCCAATAGTTCATGGTTCAACGAAATTCATAACCCTTGATTCTTGGGTTCTGAATTGAGAGGAAATAAAAATAGAATGAAGAGGACCGTGCCCAACCTCCATTTATGTATTTTATTTATCTATTTTAAGGGGTGGCAGTTCATGCTCAGGCCAACTCGCAAGTTCAACGAAAACGAGTTAACCACTGAAATCGTGAACCTCTTAACGGAATTCTATGACTGAAATAAATTAGTCAATGTCGAAGGCACTAAATTCAGTCAAAGCAATTGAACGATCAACAGCAGCGGCACCAGACCGGAATGTTTACTCTCTCATCATCACGGCCCCGCACTTGGGACATTTACGCTCAAAACAAGGGGTTGCAGTTTGATGTGCGAGGCGTTCACCACAGTTGGGACAAATGCAGTTTCCCCCAGGGCCCGCAGCAGATCCGCCTGATCTGCCACGTCCACTACCACTTGGTCCCATGCCTCTGCCAGTTCCCCGCCCCCGACCTCCAGGGCCTGTTCCATCTCCTCGTGGCATGTTAGTCTCCTCCCTATTTATTATTTAATGGTTTTTAAATCCGGTTTAAGTTAACTATAATGCAAAAGTAACTAAAATTATAAAGAAAAAGGCGTTAACCCGCATTTTTTTCTATGATAAGCCTTATATAGGTCTTATGTATTTCCTTGAGAAGGATCTTCCCACCTACTATTGCAAGAAGCTTGTTCATCTTAGGCATTATATCCAAATCAAAAAGAACTTCCAACTGATAGCCCTTGGGAGTGGCTGGATTCCTCAGGCGCAACCCTACGCCCGCAAGGGCCTTTCAGCAATCGCCCCTGCTGTTGATAAGTTCATCTGGATTAAAGAGTTTCATCATATATATAATTTCCCTGTTGAGATTGGGTGTCAAGTTATTATGGCATACAATCGCCTAAGGCGATTGTAGCCCCTTGTCTTTTTACTCGGTTGATAATTCTAATTTTATGATTTTGGTTGACCCGGCATAAACGGACATTATTGATATTTTCAGCGAAAATCAAAAAGCACTGAAAATCTGAGTAGGAACCGGTCTCTCTGATCTGCAGAAAGTGGCAAAAACCGGTCTCTATTTTGTGAGGCAGGCACTGTTCTGGATCCTGTCCGTAAAGATATCTAGCCTCAATTTATCGATAAAAATGGAGTCTAACGGAATTGTTTGGTCTGAATATGGCCCGCTCTATGCAATTTTCAAGTTCCCTGACATTTCCGGGCCAGTGATAGCGCATGAGCATATCAATGGCAGGGGTGGTGATCCTTTTCACGTCCTTTTTGTATTTTCCCCTGTACTTTTCAAGGAAAAAATCCGCTAACAGGAGAATATCTGTTTTTCTCTCCCGTAAAGGCGGTAAGTAGATTGGAAATATGTTTAGACGGTAATAAAGATCTTCTCTAAAGTCTCCTTTCTCAAGGGCCTTTTCCAGGGGCTTATTGGTCGCTGTAATGATTCGGACATCAACTTTTATAGTATCATCTCCTCCAACCCTTTCCAGTTCTTTTTCCTGAAGAACCCTCAGAATTTTCGCCTGAGCAGCGAGATTAAGGGTCCCGATCTCGTCCAGAAACAGGGTACCTCCATGGGCACGTTCAAATTTGCCTATCCTTCTTTGTGTTGCGCCGGTGAAAGCCCCTTTTTCATGCCGAACAACTCGCTTTCCATAAGTGTTTCAGGAAGGGCGGCACAGTTTACCTTGATAAAGGGTTCTTTTGCCCTCAAGCTGTTGTAGTGGATGGCGTTAGCCACAAGCTCTTTACCGGTCCCGCTCTCACCTCGAATAAGCACGGAGGCGTCACTTGCCGAGACCTTATCTATCATTTCGAAGACATCTCTCATTTTGTTGCTTCTGCCCACAATATTGTAAAAGCTATAGCGTTCTTTGAGTTGCTCCCGCAATGTAATATTCTCATGACGCAGGCGGTCCTTTTCTTCCTCCATCATGCGACTGATTTTTATGGCCTGGGCTACATTGGAAGCGATAATGGTCAGTAATCTCAGGTCTTCCTCAAAAGAAATCTCCTCGCTGAAGAGTCGATCCGCACTGAGTGTCCCATAAGTAAAGGCACCTATTTTGATAGGTACGCAAATAAAGGATATATGGCTCTTCTGGATATTCCCTCGGGCCTTTGTGCGGTTTAAAAATAAAGGCTCTTCCCCTATATGCGGAACAATGACGGGTTCTCCAGTTTCCACCACCTTTCCCGTAATACCCTCGCCTATTTGATAATGTCCCCTCTGCCTTTCTTGATCGGTCAAACCGTGAGCCGCCTTTATACCCAATTCTTGCGTAACAGTGTCTAATAGAGTGATGGTGCCTCTCTTCATACCCATTTTATAATGGAGAATATCCAAAACAGGACCTAATGCCTCTTTTGGATCAGGGATAGAGACCAGCAATTGGCTGATTTCGTAGAGCACGGTTAATTCCCTTATTTTTCTTTCTAGGGCAGAATGTTCAGCTTCCATTTTACTTAATGCTTTTTTGAATGTATTTAACGTTTATAATAATATTATACGACATTTTTGCTAAAAAACCTTGAATTGCCTGCCGATAAAGTTTGGGGTATATGTGTCCTTTTCCAGCTTTTTTTGGCAAGGCTGCTCCGGAAAATACTGTGAAAAGATACAGATGTAATGACAATTATGAGAAAGTCAACTATTCATTAAAGTCTTTATCGCTTTTTGCTCAATAACCGATTTGACCCATTGTAGATCTTTACTCATTTGCCCGCTCAAGATTATTGATTAGAGCTTTTTGATTTAATGCAAATGTTTTTAGAAATGCCTGCTCGGATTTAGTGAGACGGAAACACTGCACAAAAACAGGCACGCTGCTTGACATAAAACAAGCACCGTGATATAAAATTTCGCTGTGTATGCGATAATTTTTGAAGGAAAATCAGGAAGTCGCGTACTTTATGCAAAAAATATGCATATGTTTTCCAACCAAAATCATATCCTAAGTAATTGACTAAGAGGAGGTTGTTTATGGCTGATTTTTACATTAATATCATTATGGATGATGAAAAACTCAAAAAGATTGAAGCTGCCGGATTGGCTGATCAAATTCAGGAAATTGACGGCAAAAAGGCAGTCCAGGTAGGAATGAACAAGAAAGATAAAAAGAAACTCTGTAAGGGTTTTCCTGATTTGACTTTTGATTCTGCAGATGCCTGTGTTCTTCCGGAAGATGCAGAAAATACCCTGATTGGTATTATACAGGACATGGGAACTCTGGACGTTATGAAGGTTGCTATAACCAAACTTTACAATCCTCTTGCTGGCAAGAGCATTCGATCGGTTGCCTGAGCACGAGGGCTTTTTAAAGGAATTCTTTTCAGGTTAGAGTTTTTTTGTATTCAAAATTATTAATTGGATTAATTCATGGCTGGTAGCTGAAGAACAATGGTTACCAGCCATGAATTATATAAAATGAACCGTATTATTTCTGATGATAATAAATCCGGTTTACAAGTCAAAAGGTGTTAGGCTCTCATAACCATTTTGGGTGACAACGAGTGTCTGTTCAAATTGGGCAGAAAGCGATCCGTCTGCGGTTACCACTGTCCAATTGTCTTCTAATATAATAACTTCTTTTCTTCCCAGATTTATCATGGGTTCAATTGTAAAGACCATGCCGGGAATCAGGCGTATACCCTTTCCTTTTATACCATAATGTGGGACCTCTGGGGGTTCATGGAATTCAAACCCAACACCATGACCAACAAATTCTCTGACCACTGAGCAACCTTCGCCTTCAGCATATTTCTGTATGGCCCATCCAATATCTCCTATTGTATTTCCCGGGCGCACCATTGATCTGCCGATCTTTAGACTTTCACGGGCAACCCTGACAATCTTTTGGGCCTCGGAACCGGGGGAGCCAACGAAAAAAGTCTGATTTGCATCTGCATAATATCCATTCAAGATCGGTGTTACGTCCACATTCACTATATCCCCGTCTCTCAAGATGCGTTTGCCGGGGATTCCGTGACAGACGACTTCATTTACCGAAACACAAACGCTTTTGGGAAAACCCCGGTAATTTAAAGGGGCAGAGACGGCATTATTTTTAATGGTGAATTCATGAACCAGCGTATTAATATAATCCGTGCTTATCCCTGGCTTAATCTCATTCTTCACCAATTGCAGGAGTTCCAGGACCAACTGCCCAGTCTTCTTTATGCCCTCAATATCCCTGTTTTCCTTGAGTCGAATTCTGTATGTCTGCAGATATAGATCTTTATAATCATTAAGTTTTGGGCCCTTCTTGAGGAGACAACATTTTTTATACTTTTTCCCGCTTCCACAGGGACAGGGATCATTTCGACCTATTTTATCATCCATATCTCTTTGTATTTTGTATTTTGTTTTTGCTTCCATAATTAAACGGTTTTTCTGAAATTATAACAACGTCAATATCGATCTTATATACATGCCTGAAGAATCCTTACTCGCAAGAACTAAAATCAGATATAAAAATCAAGAAAAATCCTTGCAATGACAACTTGTTTCTTTTATATATCTTTCGCAAGAAGATTAATACGGTATTAAATATTGGAATGATTTTTGCATATTAACTAGACAAAGATATCCGTTAAAATGCTTGTAGCTTAATACTTAAAGTTTGGTTTGTCAGGGAAAATGATAGATAAAGTGATAAAAAATGATTGTAAAAAACAATTTGGTATGGCCCCTGCTTTTGTTGATCAAGAACAAGAATCATATGGAGAAATTTGTCCAGACTTTGAGCCTGTTATTCCCGGAAACATTTACAGCTTTTGCAAGTATGCAACTTTCTGGATAGACGGTCAAAAGGGGTATACCTGTCCTTTAGCAAATTGTCCGTATGTCGGTATCTATTCCCCCCTTCTTTATGGCATATACTGCAATAAACTCAGCAACAAATAAAAAAGCCGGGATTTATTACATAATCTACCGAAAATATTGAAAAAATTCAGCCGTTTGTTTTTCCTGTATAAATTATTCCCATAAGTTAATATCACTGTTTTTTATCACCGGTGAATTTTCCTGCTATTTAAAAACCGACTCTGTAATCAGTGTTTTTTGCGTGGCCTATTATCTGTTTTGTGCTAGAGATAATAGACTGATATGAACAAAATAGTTCGAACAATCATATTTTGAGATTTCCCGTCATGTTTTTTTATCACAAAGCAACGAAATAAAGGAGGCTCTGAACTCCGGGACGCATGCAAACATAATATGTTGTTATTATGATTTTATAAATAGCTAAGATTTGTGATATGTTGTAAGCAGAAGCAAGAACAGGAAAGCGATCCAGGGAAAAAGAGGAAAAGGTGTTACGCAATAATATACAGAAAGTCATAGAGGAGGCATTCAGACAGGGGATTGCCGAGGGAGTGCTTCCTGATGTGCCTATACCGGCATCACACCAGGTTGTATCTCCAAAACAGGAGGTCCACGGCGATTTCGCCAGCAATTTGGCGCTGATAACCGCCTCAGAGGCCAAGAGGTCACCTCGGGATCTGGCTGGTTGTCTGGCCAAAATATTAGAGGTCAACCCTTTATTTCATAAAGTTGAGGTAGCGGGACCAGGCTTTCTCAATTTTTTTGTAGCTGCCACGTGGTGGCAGGAGAACCTGCGAACAATCTGGGGGGCAGGGGATTCTTACGGCGAGTCACTGACTGGTAACGGCCAGTTGGTTCATTTGGAGTTTGTCAGTGCCAATCCGACGGGGCCGTTACATGTTGGCCACGGCAGAGGTGCGGCGGTTGGCGACTCTCTGGCAAGGGTCTTAAAAGCCGCCGGATTTAGTGTGGAAACCGAGTATTATATCAACGATATAGGAAATCAGATGAGGACTCTCGGGACCTCTGTTTATTTACGATATTTAGAACATTTTGGACATGATGTCGAGTTTCCCAAAGATTATTATCAAGGGGACTATATCCATGATATTGCATCAATTATTGTCTCTAGAGAAGGAAACAAATATTTAGACACACCCTTGGAATCCTGTCTGACGTCCTTTATTGATACGGCTGTCGAGATTATATCCTCTGATATCCGCAAAGATCTCGAAGAATTCAGGGTCCATTATGATAATTGGTTTAGTGAAAGGACCCTGCATGACAGCGGGCTGGTTGACAAAACCATTTCCGAGTTACAGGATAAAGGCTACATGTTCGAGGAAGAAGGGGCGTTGTGGTTCAAGGCCACGGCTCTGGGAGATGAAAAAGACAGAGTAGTTAAGCGTTCAAATGGAGTCCTAACCTATTTTGCATCAGACATAGCCTATCACAGACACAAACTGGAAAGGGGATATGACCTTTTGGTCGATATCTGGGGTGCTGATCATCATGGATATGTGGCAAGAGTGAAGGCGATAATAAAGGCACTGGGTTATCAGGAAGATAAATTGCAAGTCCTTCTTGTACAACTTGTCAATCTTCTGGAAGGCGGAAAGATTAGAGCCATGTCAACCAGGGCCGGTGAGTTTGTTACTTTGAGGGAAGTGCTCGATGACGTGGGTAGCGATGCTGCGCGCTTCATATTCTTGACCCGAAGATGTGACAGTCACCTGGATTTTGACCTGGACCTTGCCAAACGCCAGAGCCAGGAAAACCCTGTTTATTATGTACAATATGCCCATGCCAGACTTTCAAGTGTTTTCAGAAATGCTGTTGAGCAGGGCATCTCTCTCGCAGAGCCACAGGATATTGATATCTCACTTCTCAATACCCCGGAGGACATTAAGCTTTTAAAGCAACTGGATGCGTTGCCCTGTCTTGTAGCCGACGCCGCCCTGGCCCTTGAACCGTATCGTGTCAGTTATTATCTTACCAAGTTGGCGGGTCAACTGCATGGCTATTATACCAGACATCGTTTTATCACCGATAATCCTGATTTAACTCAGGCCAGACTTCTCCTGGCACATGTGACTAGAATAGTTTTTCGCAAGGGCCTGGAGTTGCTAGGAGTATCGGCACCTGAAAAAATGTAGTCTTTGGATTAAGTTAAATCTGAGACACATGGACGGAGCTTGAGGTTTAGAGATGGCTAAAATTGGGGGAAAAAGTCGGAAAATACAGTTTCAGATAGGTTGGGGAGGGCTTATCGCCCTGACCATGGCTACTATTTGTGTCTTTCTGTGGATGTTTATCTTAGGTTTCTGGGTTGGTCAGAAGCTGGTTGGACGCACTTTAGATGAGCCACTTAGGGCCCGGGCTATCCCGAGGTCATTGCCTGAAGAACAGAAAATTATTTCCCTGATTCCGGAAAAAGTAGAGGTTTCAGAGCCTGATAAGGAGATTAACCAACAAACTACAAAGTGGGAAAAATCGGCTCCACCGGCCACACCGAATACCAAGAAAGACGAGCAACCAGAACCAAGGCTTGGGTCAATTAAAAAAGATGTGCGTGATACAGTTGATATTAAAAGGCATGATCATCAAATCCGAAAAACAAAGGATGGCCGATACTTTGCATTGCAAGTAGCTTCTTATAGAGAGAAAGAGCGAGCAGATAAAGAGGCCGGAAGGTGGAGAGACAAGGGCTATCGAACTGTAATCAGAAGAGTCGAACTCGGCTCTAAAAAGGAGATCTTCTACCGGGTCCATCTTGGGGAGTACTCTTCTGTTGAGGAGGCCACCAGCTCTGCGAAAAAACTGGCCCAAAAGTATAATTTACAGTCTTATATTGTACCCATAAATGATTAAGATCACGATACGGAAAGCCAAAACTTCAGATGTAAGATCCATTCAGAACCTACTTGCACACTTTGCAAGCCAGGGCCTGTTATTGCCGCGTTCTCTCAGTGAGATATATGATCATTTACGGGATTATACCGTTATTGAGACATCTGCTGATAATATCGTTGGTGTTGTAGCCCTTAATATATGCTGGGAAGATTTGGCCGAGGTCAAATCTTTGGCCGTAAGTGAAGATTATCAGGCAAAGGGTCTGGGGAAACAACTTGTGAAACAGTGTCTTGCAGAGGCCGCTGTGCTTGGAATTTGTCGTGTTTTTACCCTCACATATCAACAAAAATTCTTTGAGAATCTTGGGTTCAAATTGGTGGACAAAAGTTTACTTCCCCACAAAATTTGGGCAGACTGTTTGAAATGCCCGAAATTTCCTGATTGTGACGAAACAGCACTATTGCTGGAGCTTTGATTATATGATTGGGAATTTAGTCGCAAAGGTTTTCGGCACCAAACACGACAGGGAGGTCAAGAAGCTACAGCCTCTTGTGGATCGTATAAATTCTCTGGAGTCAGAGATAAAGGCCCTGCCTGATCAGCAACTCAAGGCAAAGACCCCTGAATTCAGGGAACGGCTGGAACGTGGAGAGTCTCTGGATGAATTGCTTCCGGAGACATTTGCAGTTGTCAGAGAGGTAGCTTTGAGGGTATTGGGGCTCAGGCCCTTTGATGTGCAGCTGATGGGTGGGATTGTGCTGCATCAGGGCAAAATCGCTGAGATGAAGACCGGTGAAGGAAAGACTTTAGTTGCCACAATGCCGGTTTATCTGAATGCGCTTACCGGCCGGGGGGTCCATGTAGTTACTGTTAATGACTATCTTGCGACCCGCGACTCGGAATGGATGGGGCAGGTGTACCGCTTTCTCGGTCTTGACGTTGGAGTAATAGTCCATGGTTTGGAGGATACAGAACGCAAATCATCCTATAGGGCAGATGTAACCTACGGCACCAATAACGAGTTTGGATTCGATTACCTTAGAGACAACATGAAATACTCCCTGGAGGACATGGTCCAGAGAGAATTTTACTATGCCATAGTAGACGAGGTGGACAGCATACTCATTGATGAAGCCCGGACACCACTGATTATTTCCGGTCCATCAGAAGACTCTACGGATCTGTACTATAAGGTCAACCAAATTAGTCCACATCTACAAAAGGACATTGATTTTACAGTGGATGAAAAGGCCAGGGCTGTCAGTCTCACTGAAGAGGGTGTAGCAAAATGCGAAAAGCTCCTGAGAGTGAAAAACCTCTATGATCCTGCCCAGGCTGAACTTCTTCACCACGTGCAACAGGCCCTCAAGGCCCATGCTCTGTTCAAGAGGGATGTAGATTATCTGGTCAAAGACGGACAGGTGTTAATAGTTGACGAATTCACCGGCCGTCTGATGCCTGGAAGACGTTATAGTGAAGGGCTGCACCAGGCCCTTGAGGCCAAGGAAGGGGTAAAGATAGAGAGCGAAAACCAGACTCTGGCCTCTATAACCTTTCAGAACTTTTTCCGCATGTATGAAAAACTCGCCGGTATGACAGGCACTGCCGATACAGAAGCAGCAGAATTCCAGAAGATTTACAATCTGGATGTCGTGGTAATCCCTACACACATGCCAATGATTCGCAAGGACTATCCGGATGTGGTCTTTAGAACAGAGAACGAAAAATTCGAAGCCGCCGCCAAGGAAATCAAATCCCTTCATGATAAAGGCCGACCTGTACTGGTGGGTAGCTCCAGCGTGGATAATTCGGAAAGGCTTTCAAAGATGTTGAAGCGCCAGGGAGTTAAGCATGAAGTCCTGAATGCAAAGCATCACGAAAGGGAGGCGGAAATCGTGGCTCATGCCGGGGAAAAGGGGCGGATTACCATTGCCACCAATATGGCGGGTCGGGGTACAGATATAGTCCTGGGTGAAGGGGTGGCCGATATGGGAGGGCTGCACATTCTCAGTATAGAGCGCCATGAGTCGAGGCGTATAGACAATCAGCTCAGAGGGCGTTCCGGCCGCCAGGGCGACCTTGGTTCTTCCAGATTTTACTTATCTTTGGAGGATGATCTGTTGCGCATCTTTGGATCAGACCGCATTTCCGGAATAATGAATAAACTCGGCATGAATGAAGGAGAGCCCATTGAACATTCCATGCTGAGCAAGGCCATAGAGAATGCCCAGCGAAAAGTTGAAGCCCATAACTTTGAGATCAGAAAGCACCTTCTTGATTACGATGATGTAATGAACAAGCAGAGAGAGGTGATTTACAGCCAGCGGAGACAAATCCTTGCCGGCGTAGATATGCGCAAGGAACTCTATGGTTTTATTGATGATATAGCAGCAGAGCTGGTGGACACCTATACAGATGAAAAAGGGCCTTCGGAAGAGTGGGACTGGGAGGCCCTGGAAGAACGTCTGCTCGGCCACTTTTCTGTTCGTCTGGATATCCCCCGGGAAGAGAGAAAGGATCTTGATAGGGATGCACTGGAAAAAAAGATAGCTGCGGCTGCAACACACGCCTATGAGAATCAGACAGCCCTGTTTGGAGATGATGAAATGGCCAGGGTGGAGAGGTTCATAGTTCTTCAGACCCTGGACAACTTATGGAAAGATCATCTTCTCAATATGGATCATTTAAGAGAGGGCATAGGCTTGAGGGGCTACGGGCAGAAAGATCCGCTTCAGGAATACAGACGTGAGGGTTATGACATGTTTATGGCCATGATCCAGCGTTTCAGAGAAGAGGCCATAAGCCTCCTGCTCAGGATCCGTCCCATGCGGGAAAGAGAGACGGAAGAACTGGAGGCCCGCCGCAGAAAGCAACAGCAACGCATAACTTATGGACGCGGAGACGATGGAGATGACAAGCCAAAGACTGTTAAGCGCAAGGGACAAAAAGTAGGTCGAAATGACCCCTGTCCCTGCGGCAGCGGAAAAAAATATAAGAAATGTTGCGGAAGGAAATGAATTCAGCAGGCCCTGGACCAATTTAAAAAATTTATGCCACGATTTTTCCTGATTATGCTGTCCTAATCCATGAACCCAAAAATTATATTATGCACTTATTAATAAATGGTTTCAGTGGTTCAGCGGTTTCAGCCAATATCAAGTACAAAGGACGCCTTGACCTGGGTCTGATAGTCTCTGATGTGCCCGCATCGCTGGCAGCAGTATTTACCAGAAACGAGATAAAGGCCGCCCCGGTCATTGCAGGGCTTGATCGCCTCAGCAGAGGTGAGTCTTATGCCAGGGCCGTTGCGGTAAATAGTGGTAATGCGAATGCCTGCACGGGTCATGATGGAGTAATCCATGTACACCAGATCTGTTCTTCCGTGGCCGGAGAAATGTGCATAACCCCTGAAGATGTGATGGTCGCGTCAACCGGCGTGATCGGTCAACCTCTCCCCATCAGTCGGATAAAGAATGCCATACCGGCACTTGTGAGCGGCCTTTCTGAAAATGGGCTGGAAGCCGTAGCAGACGCCATTCTCACTACGGACACAGTGCGGAAGACAGCAATCAGGCGCATTGATGTGGGGGGTGTGAAAGTGACTGTTGCAGGCATGGCAAAGGGCGCCGGAATGATAGGGCCGAATATCGGTCCACCTCAGGCCACATTGCTCTCCTTTGTCCTGTCAGACGCAAAAGTGGATCAAGTCTGGTGGCAGGGCGCGCTTGAAAGGACCGTATCGCAAACGTTTAACCGAATTACTATAGACGGAGACACCAGTACGAATGACACTGTCCTGGCCCTGGCCAATGGTCTCGCCGGAAATACGGAAATTAACGCGGTTCGCTACGGGGAAGACTTTGAGTACATACTCAAAGATCTGCTGCAGGATCTGGCCCGGCAGATTATTAAGGACGGCGAAGGTGTTACCAAGTGTGTGACCTTGATTGTAAAAGGGGCAAGGAGCCGGAAAGAAGCCGACAGAATAGCCAGGACTATTGCTGAATCTCCACTCGTTAAGACGGCCTTTTTCGGTGAAGACCCTAACTGGGGTCGAATACTTGCAGCGGCAGGCCGTGCCGGTTTTCCTCTGGATCAAGGCCTGATCAGTCTGTTCTTTGATGAGATCGAAATCGTAAGAATGGGTATAGGCATTGGTAAAGAGGCTGAGCACGAGGCCAAAAGGGTCATGGCTGCCGGAGAGTTCAGGGTGGTTCTGGACCTGGGTCTCGGACCGGAAGAGGCCAGTATTTTGACCAGCGACCTCTCAACTGATTATGTGCGTATCAACGCGGATTATCGTACCTGAGAATTCTTTGTCAATTCAGGCAGAAAGAAGCGTTTTGGTAAAGAATTCAAGAAGTTGAAGCGGTTAAAGTGAAAAACATAAAGATATCCTCTAGATTCCTTCTATATATCCCGGGTTTCTATATTTATGAATCAGAAGAATTTCTTTTAGAAAGATTGGGAAGGGGGAGGGAGGGGGTTTAATGCGTAAAATCCATAAGGTGACATCAAAAAAAGCCGGTCTTCCGCCCGGTAGTGCCGTTTATATTGGAGAAAAAAAGGCTGAAGACATAAAGATAAGAGTTATAGATTATGATGAGGCGACCTTTCAGGCAAAAGAGGTGTCAACGATTCAAGAGTGTTTTCCCTTTAAAGATACACCAACCGTCACGTGGATAAATATAGACGGCATTCATAGACCTGAGATTATAGAAACCATCGGCAGGCATTTCAATATACACCATCTTATCATAGAAGATATTGTCCACACCGGCCAGCGACCTAAAATGGAAGACTTAGAGGATCATATCTTTGTGGTCTTAAAAATGTTTTCCTATGATGGAAAAACTAATGAAATAAACGCGGAGCAGGTCAGTATTATTCTTGGCCATAATTTCGTTATATCATTTCAGGAGCGTGAAGGTGATGTGCTTAATCCGCTAAGGAAAAGGATCAGAGGTGGTAAGGGACGCGTTAGAAAAAGGGGGACTGATTATCTGGCGTATTGTTTGATCGATATAATTATTGACAACTATTTCATAATCTTCGAGCAACTCGGAGAAAGAATAGAAGGCCTCTATGAAGACCTGATAACGACTCCCACACCTGAGGCCTTCCATGAGATCCAGAAATTAAAACAAGAGATTATATTTTTACGTAAATCGATTTGGCCGCTGAGGGAGTTAATCAGCGCTCTGGAGCGAGGAGAGTCATCTCTTATTAGTGATTCCACTGGAATATATTTCAGGGATGTTTATGACCACACCATCCAGGTGATTGATACAATGGAGACATTTAGGGATCTCATTTCCGGTATGGTAGATATTTATCTTTCCAGTGTCAGCAATAAGATGAATGAAATAATGAAAGTATTGACAATCATTGCTACCATCTTTATTCCTTTAACTTTCATAACTGGTATTTACGGAATGAATTTTAAGTACATGCCGGAGCTTGAGTGGCGTTGGGGATATTTCGGCGTTTGGATAGGCATGGTGGTGATTATAAGCGGAATGATTATCTATTTCAGAAAAAAGAGGTGGCTATAAGGGAACGATCAGTCATGTTGCCTTTAATCATAATGATACCTTCAGGATTCCATGTCTACCGGCCTTGCAAATCTTCTCACTGTAAACCGGTTTCAGCGGGGTGAAAATTGATCCTGGGCAAAGATATGAACTTGTCACTCTGAAGACACATCCGAAGATTTTTCACTTCCTCCAAAATAGCTTCTTAGAATCCAGCCGGTTACGATTCCCGTGGCAAGCACTAAAAAGATCATAATGGAACGGGACATCGAGACCTTCCAGAACAGGAACCGTATCTCCATTACAGCAACGTTTTGCACGATGAAAATGACCATCAGGCCGATTAGAACAAGAGTGAAGATCAGTTTGTAATTCATGAGCCATTTCTCCCGTTTCCTTAATAGCAATCTGACCATTGATCGGGTTTCATGATTTTCCGCACTGGTTTGTCTCCAAGCTGATTATATTATATGGCATACAGCTCTTTTTTGGAAATTCTGTCGTTCATGGTTAACCAGGTCCATGTGCCCTTTCTGGACATTTTCAAATGTGTTTGTCAAGATTCGGTTGTATAATATCCGTTCTTTTTTTGGCTCAATATTCGATATATATGGCGCAAAAGAATTCCAAATTCTGACATAAATATCTAAAATTACCAGGAGTATCCAATAGTTAATAGATATTTTTTGTCTTCCCTTTCCATTCCAGGAGCAGGACTGTTATCCCAGTCATAATGGAACTGTGCGCCTGCAAGAAAGTTATTGCTCAGAGGCAGGCGAAACCCGGTCCTGCTTCTGATTACAATATCATTTGTGTCCTCGAATCCCATAAGCCCTTCGTGATAATGAAAAAACTGAATAATCTTTTCCAGTAAATACCGATCATAGTTCACGGCCCAGCGACCTGCGGCATAATTCTCGTCATTCGCCTCTTCAAAATCTTCATTCACATAGCTGACGCCGAGCTCAATTCCAAGATTTGACAATTCACTCTCCCAGAATTGATAGCCTACACCTGCTCCTGCAAAACTCCGCAGTCCGAGGTCCTTAAATTCATCTTTCTCCAGGGTGAGATTGTTAAACAGATACCATTTTCCATTGAGAAAGTAGTCGTATTTCAGATACGCCAGGGCATCATCGACCGTTTCCTCGCCTTCATCCTCTTTATGGTTGAGTTCACCCCCGATGGTGTACCGGCTCTTTACCGTACGGACAACCGCCTCCGCATCCAGGTGGTAAGTCTTGGTCTGCGTATTTCCTTCCGATATATTTACACCCGCGTTAATGCGGCCCCTTGTCTGTACTGGAGGCGCCGGCTTGAAATTGATTGACCTCACCTCCTCCAGGGGGAAGGAGACCGTTTCCAGAATTTCGCCGATTCGCAGACTGATACGGCCATCCTCAGCAGGAGTAACCGTGCCTTTCAAGGTTGTTTCATCACTTAGAGATACCACTACCGGTGAGTCGGTCTCAAAGGTCTTGACCTCCTTCCAGGACAGGGCAATGCTGCCTGCATACGGGGTATTAATAATTAATTTATCGTTTTCAGTGCCGGTGATGATCCCGCTTATACGATCACCATTCTTCATCTCAACCCAGTCGGCATACGCAACCTCGTACGACATAAGCCCTGACACCAATATACAAAAAACAGCTGTTTTCATAACTTCATCAATTAATCAGTAATAAAGTGCACCTGGAGTTTATAATTTTTATTTCTATGCAGATATTATTAGATATTATTCTATAACGATCCACAGCAAAGTGCCTTATTCTCATAAGTATGGCCTTTTAACAAAAAAGGCCCCCAAAGAGACTACATACTGAATCCTTTGACGCTTGTAATCAAGCAGGCCTCTGTTCAGATTCGACTGAAGACAGTCGAGAAGATATAACTAACTACTTATTATTTTTTATAATTTTTGGGACTTGCAATGAAATTGAATAATACATACCCTAATAAAAGATTTTTGTTTGTCCAGTATGTCACTCATTAAGCAAGTCCGATACGAACAAATATTTTTTTGCTTTGACCTCGAGCTACAAGAAAAGAGACTGTTGACTTAGAGGCGCAAACCTTTGTTCGCTGGACTCCAAGTCAATAAGTGGAGAAAGATATGCCAGACCTTAGCACAGTTCATGAGTTTTTGCCTGCCATTTTGAGAATCGTTCGTATCCCCCTGATTATCGTCGGCGCTTATATTTTGATACGCCTCCTTAAGGCCGTAATTCAAAAAATGCGCCGCGAGATCGTCAAACGAATGAAGTCTCGACATGCAGGGCCGGATATAGAAATCGAAAAGCGCGGCAAGACCATAAGCGACGTCTTATATAAGGCAAGTGCCGCCACTTTGTGGGTAGTGGTCGTCATGATGGTGCTTCGGGAACTCGGCTTTGATATCGGTCCCATACTGGCTGGAGCCGGTATAGTGGGTTTGGCTGTCGGTTTTGGTGCACAGAACCTGGTGCGTGACATTATCAGTGGACTTTTTCTCATCATCGAAAACCAAGTCAGAGAAAACGACGTAGCTGTCATCAACGGTACCGGCGGCCTGGTTGAAGAAGTTAATCTCCGCACAACAGTGCTTCGCAGCCTGGACGGAACAGTGCATATATTTCCCAACGGCGCTATCAATACACTTTCCAACATGACGAGACAGTTTTCTTACTACGTTTTCGATCTCGGCGTTGCATACAAGGAAGACACGGATCGGGTTGTAGAGGTTATCAAAGAGGTGGGAGCTACCATGCTCAACGATCCAGAATACGCACCCTTTATAACAGAGCCCATTGAGGTGCTGGGTGTGGATAAGTTTGCGGATTCGGCAGTAATAATAAAGGCAAGGATAAAGACAGAACCCATAAAGCAGTGGATGGTGGGCCGCGAACTCAACCGGCGCTTCAAGAAGCGGTTCGATGAACTCGGAATCGAGATCCCGTTCCCCCATCACACCTTGTACTTCGGTGAGGTTAGCCGCCCTTTCAAGCTTGAATTTCAGGATACCCAAAAAGAAGGTCTCAGGGAAATCGTTCGGGAGGTCATCAGAGAACTGCAGGCGGAAAAGGCGACTGGCGACTCTTCCCCTTTACCTTCTGCGAATGAGGGCAAATGAATTATATTACAGTAAAGCCGATCTTCCGACGAGGAAATCAGGGAGTTTTGTCTTTATCTAGTCAATGAGAAGAAAGCTGCATGCAACGCTCTCAGGGTCTATCTCTACGGGATCAAGTTTTTCTACCAACACAAAGACTCCCAGGAACATAGATGGCGGACTATGACTCTCTCCACTACCGAGTTCATACGGCGCTTCCTTCCAACACGTCCTGCCCGGGGGTTTCCACAAGGTGCGCCATTACGGCCTGCTGCACCCCGCCAACAGGGCAAAGCTCAGACGATTACAGGAAGAGCTGAATCTATCTGTCGAAAGCGATACTGAGACCGAGGATAAGGAGATAGCCAAGGCCATCACTCACACTTCCAGCCTTCGGTGCCCTTGCTGCCACATCGGCTATATGGTCCTGGTCTCAATTCTTTCTCCAAAACGGAGGGGTCCTCCATGAATTCCACCGTCGTCAAGCCGGGCTCACACGCAATATATGAACAAAGACAACCGCAGTCTCTGCGGCATCCTCAAGGTGCGCCCACATACCGGATATATCCCTCTGCTCCACCAAAAATCCAGCCGGTGCCTGCAAAGAACCATTCCATATTGCGCCGGAAACCAAGCATTACTTTCTTGACTCTCTGCCAAATACCGTCATAGAATACTGCAGGCGGCCGAACAGCGTTGAGAAAATTCCAGGATGACCCAGATCAGGGCGGTTCAGTTCAACATGAGTTTTGGCGTCGGCTTTGCGCCGCAAAAACTCTTATTTCGTTATGCGTTAACTATTGAGGTGGGCTTGAGAAAATTGTGGATCTAATAAACGCTCTCACACCTGTATTGACCGCGCTCGCAGGCGGTTTAATCGGTTTCCTGTCAGCACGCGCGATCTGGAAAGCGCAGGAGGCGCAGCGCCGCCGAAACGTAGCGCAAGGCCTTCTGCTCGAATTGAATTCAATGGAGAAAATGTTGACTGGATGGGCAAACGTGCTTGGAGGGGCCAATAAGGTCAAAATTGATCCGCCGTTGTATCCGCCCGCATGGCTATATCACGTGCTCCAAAAGGAGATCTTTGCCTTCGACCAAAATCTGTCGCGCTCCCTCTTTCAATTCCATATGCGTGTCTTGGAGGCAGGAGGATGGTCAGCGGTACTCAGCTTGAGAAGAAAGGGAAGAAGGGTTGCCTATGATGAGCGAGTACTGGGCAGCAGTGATTTTGTACAAAAACTTCTTTCTGAAGCCGGGGAGAAGGAAAAGCAGAGTCTTCGTCTGATAACCAGGATACCTGATCTTGCTTTCTTGGCCGTATGCATTGCAAAGGGTGAAGGCATAGATGAGGCATTACTTCGGTCAGGTACCAGAAAGAGGTTGGTTGCGAGGTTTCTGGGCGTGACAACTTCATGTGTAAACCGACTGGCAGCTTCCGAGGAAATCCCGGAAATTAGCGGGTATCTCTGAAATAAAATGCTTTAGAACCAACGTCCCACTTTTTCTTTCAAAGGACAAAGACGAGGCCGTCGAACCATTGCCTCCAACGTCCGGTAAGGCACACGTTCGGCACTGAAAAAGGACAAAAATAATGCCTTTTATCGAGGAGTCAACAGGATATGAAAAAACAATCCTTTCCGACCTTCAGGGTGCATGGAGTTTATTGAGAGATTCCATAGTTGAGGAGGCAGGGTTTAAAGGCTGGGATCGAGCAATATTTCATATCGATGAAGCGATGAGTTGGGAAAGTGTTCGGAACCTGAAACGAATGCCACCGCTTCTTTTAATCATCCGAAATTTGTGTTTGCAAGGCAAAGCGCCACAAGAGGTTTTAGAGAATATTCGAAAGGTTGATGAAATATTAAAAGAAGTTCTTTCTGAATTTCACAATTAACCCGAAAATATATATCCAAATCGGCTTTGCCGAACATGTCAGTTCAGGTGACAGCCAGGGCAGTGCCGATTATGAAATCGATATGAGGACTCTTGAGCTGCTGCGTTCCTATTGGGCACAGAAGCGTCCTAAGCCCTATCTCTTCCTGGCCGACACGGGGCCTGATCACATCTCAAAGAGTACGCTTCAAAAGACCTTCAAGACCGCGCTTACCTAAAGCAATATTCCAAAGAAGGGCTCCGTTCTTGAAAAAATGGGCTTTACATGTCAAAAAGGTTATATATTATATATGGTATGTGGCGGATCGAAGAACATAGACGGATTGATAACCAAATCGGTTCGATTCCGATTGAGATACTTAAGCGATATGAAAAATGGAAAGACATCGCCACAATTTCCGGCCCATCGGGGTTGCGATTGATCAAGGGCTTTCATGACGAGGCCTTGGTTGGCAAGTGGAAGGGATACCGCTCTTCCCGGCTTGAGCTCCAGTGGCGCGTGATATACCGAACCGTCCCTGAAGTGTTGCTGTTTCAGGTCGCTTCGATAACCGCACATGACTATCGGAGGTCTTAAATGAATGATTATCATCTTGCCAAAAAGCATATCGAGGTTTCCGTGGGTGAATCTGTTCGGATCCTCCGCGAACTCCAGGAATTAAGCCAGAATCAACTGTCTGCAATGACAGGCATTTCCCAGGCGACTATTTCCGCAATCGAGAATGATCGCGTCAAATTGGGGGTCGAGCGCGCCAAGGTTTTAGCCACTGCGTTGAAGGTTCATCCAGGAGTTCTGGTTTTTCCGGGATGGGAGCTTCCGAAAGAAGCCGTAGCATAACATCATGCGTCTGGACCAGACAGGCAAAATAACGCCTGCTAGTCAGGCGCAGCATTAGTCTCAATATGATATTAATAGTGATATCGAAGTTGGGCTATAAGGATGGCATCGTATGAGGCTTTATAGACTATTCTGTGCTCATCATTGATTCTTCGAGACCAGTACCCTGATAAGGCGTGTTTGAGCGGTTCGGGTTTTCCAATACCTTCAAATGGATTACGTCTGATCTCCTTGATAAGGCTATTGATTCTCTGAAGGATTTTTTTGTCAATTTTTTGTCAGTACAGGTAATCCTCCCAGGCATTGTCAGAAAAAATGAGCTTCATTCTATAAGCTCTCTTTCTGGTCCTTGCCCTTTTTCGAGCTGTGCGATGGACTCAATAAGTCGCCTTGTATTTTTGGGAGAACGTAAAAGGTAGGCCGTTTCTTCAAGGGCTTCATAGTCTTCAAGAGACATTATGACCACGGAATCAGTTGTTTTACGTGTAATTATAACCGGTGCATGGTCTTTACACACATTTTCTATGGTCTTTGCAAGATTTTGCCGGGCGGCAGTGTATGTGATAGCTTTCATGATATATCTCCTATATATGTACATTATATTGTACAATTAATCAGATATATCAAGAAAAAATTAGACCAAATATTCTGCTGCAAAAGACCTGCAGGGGCAGAAACGGGAATAAAGGGGGTAAAATAGAGATTAACCCTTGATATCTTGTTCCATGTTAGAATTTTTGCATTATGGCACGACCTTACCGACTGCAAGAGAACAGTGAAATAAGGAGTAATGAGGTAAATGAATTATGTTATCTGTGATGGATTCGTTTGAAGAACTTAAGTACTTCAAATATCCCTAAAAATACAGCTGCTGCACCGAGGACAAACAGCCAGTCAGCGAAACCGACCGGGCCGAAGCTCAGGAAATCACTAATATAAGGTCCGTAAATTATAAGTAACACTAACCCGATGGAAAAGACGATAGAGATAAGCAGTATTTTGTTTGTAAAGAAATTTTGATTGAACAGGGAGACGTGTTCATATCTCCTCTGAAGGATGTTGAAAAACTGGCAAAATACGATGGTCAAATAACTCAATGCAGTGGCCTTAAAGTAATCGATGGTAGTTACGCTATCAACCGTCAGAGTTAATCCTTCTCGGTCCATAAATAAGAAGAAGTTCAGGAAGGCCAATCCTCCTATGACTGTTCCCAGAAGCACGATCTCAGCACCAGAGAATATGTTGATCATATGTTCCCCGGGTTTCCTGGGGGGCTTGGTCATCACGTCTCTGTCCGGAGGGTCCAGGGTGAGAAGGGTGAGCGGCCCGATCTCTCCCAGCAGATCGATTGCCAGTATCTGACCGGCCAGTATTGGTATGGGATAATTCCACAAGGCGGCTGCCAGCAGGCCCAGTAATACCAATGCCAGTTCTCCTATGTTGGTGGTCAGAGAGGCGACCACCGTTTTTTTCAGATTATTGTAGATTGTTCTTCCGCCCTGTACCGCGTGAAACAGCGTGGAAAAGTTGTCATCCAGCAAAACGAGTTTAGACGCCTCTTTCGCCACGTCATTACCCTTCTGTCCCATGGCAACGCCGATATGTGCCCGCCTGAGGGCAGGGGCATCATTTACTCCGTCTCCTGTAACCGCGACGATTTCACCCTGTTCCTCCAGTACCTTCACTATATGCAGCTTATCTTCAGGGTCGACGCGGGCAAATATTATGGACTGATTTTCCTGTAATACCTTTTTCAGCTTTTCTTCATCCATCTCTTTCAGTTCTGCGCCTGTAATCACCGGCGTTGTTTTTCCTGGTTCCGACAGACCGACCTCCTGACCCACGGCCCGGGCGGTTTCCGGATGGTCCCCGGTAAGAATAAATACCCTGATATGTGCTTTCCTGGCGTCTGCGATCGCCTGCTTCACCCCTTCCTTAGGGGGATCTATCATGGCCATCATGCCCAGGAATATGAGGTCCTTCTCAGCATCTTCTCTTCTATATTCATCTTGCCTGGAACCCAGGGGTCGATGTGCAATCGCCAGAACCCTCATGCCGTTGCTGGCGTATTCCTCATTGACCGACTCGATGTTTTTTTTATCTTCCTCGGTTATGGGTACATCTTTCCCGTCTTTGTAGATGTAAGTACTGATGGAAAGAAGACTGAAGGTAGACCCCTTAACGGCAAGCTTTACGTCTTTGCCGAACTGCCGCACCGAGCTCATTCTCATCAGCTCGGAATCAAAAGAGAACTCCTGGAGTTCAGGATTTTCCTTGTCTTCTCTGGGAGAGCGGGTACCAAGTTTCGTTGACATCGTTATAAGAGCCGCTTCAGTAGGATCGCCTACGGAATACCAGGTAGCATGCTCCGCGTCCGGTGCGTGTATTTCCGCGTTTGACGACATGGTAGCCGCGTCCATTAAGACTTCTATATCCTCAATATGATCCTTATCTAAGGGAGTTCCATTCTCATCCAGGATTTCACCCTCGGGCTTATACCCGATTCCGGTGATCTTATATTTTTTCCCATTGAACCACACTGACTGCACGGTCATCTCGTTTTTCGTCAGAGTTCCCGTTTTGTCAGTGCATATTACGGTCGTCGACCCCAGGGTCTCCACAGAGGGCAGGTTCTTCACCACAGCATTTCTGTCCGCCAACTGATTGCTTCCCACGGAAAGAGCGACTGTTACCTGGGCGGGGAGTGCCTGCGGTACCATGGCCATGGCAACACCAAGGGCATACACCAGACTCATGTGCATGGAAAAATCCTGGGCTATCCCTAACACAAAGAGCGCGACACTAATTATGCCCACTGCCGCGGACAACTGGTTCGCCAGTCGACGGAATTCTCTCTGGAGAGGGGTTTTTATATCGCCCGTCTCTTCCGTCAAGCCCGCAATTCTCCCTGTCTCCGTATCCATACCGGTCGCCACGACTATACCGGTCGCACTTCCGGTTGCCACTATGGTGCCGGCATATGCCATGTTGTCCCTGTCGGCCAATGAAACCTCTTCAATTATTGCATCAGGCTGCTTTTCGCGGGGTACCGACTCTCCGGTCAGGGCAAAATCGTTGGTCATAAAACCATTCGCCTCAATAAGCCGGATGTCTGCTGGCAGTTTGTCTCCTGCCTCTATCTGCAAAATGTCTCCGGGAACCAGGTTTTCCTGTGAAACTTCGATCAATTTGCCATTCCGCATGACCTTGGCCGGAGATCTGATCAAGGCTTTCAACTTATCAATTATTTTGCCTGCCTTGTGTTCATGCACAAAGCCGATTATCGCATTGACAAAAACAATAATAAAAATAATCGAACCGTCCCGGTAGTTACCAATGAAGTAGGATACCAACCCTCCGAGAATCAGTATCAGAATGAGAAGTTCTCTGAATTGCGACAAAAACAGCAACCACAGGGGGACTCTTATTTTTGCCCTGAGTTCGTTTTTTCCGTATCTTTGAAGGCGCTTTTTTGCTTCGGCGTCGGAAAGCCCGTCATCACCTGTGTTCAGATCTTCCAGCACCTTTTTTGCGTCCACCTGGTAGTACTTTTTACCGGGCATCATGGCCTTTTCCCTTTTTAATTTCTGATCTTTAAAACGTCTCTGATCAAAGAATTCCCCTTTAGAGAACCTGTAAATGACAAAAAGCGCATTAAAAGATTCCTGTATTTGTCGAAATTAAGGTCTTTTAACATTGCAGAGGACGACCTCAAATCGAGGCCCGGAGAGAAAAACAAATCGTGTATATCTCTCTGAACCCGGCACCAAAGGATGCGGGACGGCACTGAAAATCTGGAGTTCAACCTTCATCGGCAGGATAAAATACAACTATTCCCAGAGGAGGAAGCGTGATGTTCAGTGAATGATAGTGACCATGAGAGGCCACGGGACTGGCCGGGACCCCTCCCATGTTTCCCTGTCCGCTGCCTGCATACAGGGGCGCGTCACTGTTGAGGGCCTCCTTCCACCAACCAGCCAGAGGCACTCCGAGCCGGTAGTTATAACGCGGTACGGGGGTGAAGTTGCAGGCGCAGACAACGACATCTTCTGCATTCCTGCCCTGCCGGAGAAAGCTCAAAACACTCTGCTGGCTGTCATGGCAGTCAATCCAGGCAAAGCCAGCCGGTTCGAAATCCTGTTCAAACAAGGCCCGCTTTTCCTTGAGCAGGTTGTTCAGATCCTGCACCCATCGCTGGAGTCCCCGGTGGGGGTCATGCTGAAGGAGATGCCATTCCAGGCTGGAGTCGTGGTTCCACTCTGCCCACTGACCGATTTCATCCCCCATAAAGAGAAGCTTTTTGCCCGGATGCAGATACATGTAACCATAAAGCAGCCGCAGATTTGCAAATTTTTGCCAGTCGTCCCCCGGCATCTTTCCGATCATGGATCCTTTGCCATGGACGACTTCATCATGGGAAAAAGGCAATATGAAATTTTCATGAAAGGCATAGAGGAGGCTGAAGGTGAGGGTGTTGTGATGATACTTCCGGTAGAGCGGATCCTTGGAAAGATAAAGGAGTGTATCATGCATCCATCCCATATTCCACTTAAACCCGAACCCGAGACCTCCGAGATAGGTCGGCCTGGATACCATGGGCCATGCGGTCGACTCCTCGGCCACGGTGATGACGTCGGGATAACGCTCGTATACAAGCTCGTTGAACCGCTTGAGAAAGGCCACGGCTTCCAGGTTTTCCCGGCCGCCGTATTCGTTTGGTATCCACTCTCCCTCTTCCCTAGAATAATCTAGGTATAACATGGAGGCCACGGCATCCACCCGAAGCCCGTCGATATGATAGATTTCGAGCCAGAAAAGGGCATTCGTAAGCAAAAAATTGCTTACTTCCCGACGGCCATAGTTGAAGATGAACGTTCCCCAGTCCCGATGCTCTCCCTTTCGTGGATCGGCATGCTCGTAAAGGTGTGTGCCATCAAAGAATCCAAGACCGTGCGCATCCTTGGGGAAATGGGCCGGTACCCAATCAAGAATCACTCCGATACCGCTCTGGTGGAGGACATCAATAAAATACATAAAGTCTTGAGGGGTTCCAAACCGACTTGTAGGGGCGAAATACCCGATTGTCTGATAGCCCCAGGATTCATCCAGGGGGTACTCGCTTACCGGAAGGAGCTCCACGTGGGTAAAACCCATCTCCTTCACGTATTCTGAGAGTTTTGGAGCAAGCTCCCGGTATGTCAGCCAGCGGTTTCCTTCCTCTGGATTCCGCATCCATGAACCGAGATGGACTTCATAAATCGCCATCGCTGCATCAGCCCTATGGCGACGCCCGCGTTGCGCCAGCCAGTCCTGATCGCCCCACTCATAACCAGATAAATCCCACACCATCGAGGAACTTTGCGGCCTTATCTCACAGGCAAAGGCATAAGGATCCGCCTTGTCTTCCCGATATCCCTTGACATTGGAAACAATTGTGTACTTATAGAGGTCCCCTTTATCCACTCCGGGAATAAAACCCTCCCAGATGCCGCAGTCACCGCGATTTTTTAAAAAATGAGTCCCGGCCTTCCAGCCATTGAAATCGCCGATGACGGACACGTCACGGGCATTGGGAGCCCACACTGCGAACCGGGTTCCTTTTTTGCCGCCCACCTCGGCGGGATGGGCACCCAGCTTTTCCCATGCACGATAATGGCTCCCTTCAATAAGAAGATGGATGTCATAGTCGGTAAGAAAGTATTCCTGTTCTTTATTCATATATTTTGTTTCCTCACACATCTCCGACAAGGAGCAGGATTCCCTTCAGCGGGATATACACCCAATCCGGACGGTTGTTGAGCTCATATGTAAGTTCGTAAAATGCCTTGTCCAACACGAAGGCCTGCAGCAAAAGCTGAATATCCTTGAAATTTCCGGGGACAAAGGGCTCTCTTCCGGCTTCGGCTAGATAGCTCTGGACAAAGGCCGTCGTCACCCAGCGCTCCCAAAGCACAAAC
>Ga0190348_1000005_pt1 | contig 53750 bp, 25 predicted proteins | sample 48721367_MG_FD_161658 | JGI IMG/M metagenome (GOLD analysis project Ga0190348, IMG submission 161658) | Hydrothermal vent microbial mat bacterial communities from Southern Trench, Guaymas Basin, Mexico - 4872-13-6-7_MG | ecosystem: Environmental > Aquatic > Marine > Hydrothermal vents >... | reverse complement strand
ATTTTATTTTTCTTTCTTTCTTTCTTTCTTTCTTTCTTCTCTCCCTTATGCTTTATTGAATCCCCTTCTTATTTCTGTAATCTTTTTTTTGATAACTCACTTCGTTCATATTTATTTTTCTTTTCTTTTCTTTTCTTTTCTTTTCTTCTCTTCTCTCTTCTCTCTTCTTTATTGACTTTTCCTTTCTTTCTTCTTTACTTACTTGCTTGCTTCGGGGCCGATTCTTTCCACTTTCTCCTTCTTCTTCTCTTGGTCATTGTTCCTGGCTTCTCAATTTTGTCTCTCCCCACAATAAAGAAGAGTGTTTGGAGAACAGCAGTTCAGCCCATAATGATCAGTTAATTTTTACCCCCAGGTTGTAACACATAAAAGCATATTCATCGGCTGTCACTTCGATCATTTTGGTAGTGCTGCTCGAACCGTGTCCCGAACGCGTCTCAATTCTTATCAATACTGGATTGGGACCCTTATTTTTTTCTTGGAGAGTGGCAATGAATTTATAAGAGTGGGCAGGGACAACCCGGTCGTCATGGTCAGCGGTAGTCACAAGAGTGGCTGGATAGCTGACTCCGTCTTTGATATTGTGAAGGGGCGAATAAGAATATAGATTATGAAAATGTTCTTCTTCGTCACTAGAGCCATATTCGACCACCCATCCCCAGCCAACGGTAAATTTATGGTAGCGAAGCATATCCATTACTCCCACTGCCGGAAGGGCCACTTTAAACAGCTCTGGACGTTGGGTCATGGCTGCTCCTACCAGGAGACCGCCGTTAGATCCTCCAGCAATGGCCAGTTTTTCTGATGAAGTATAACCTTCTTTGATCAAATACTCAGCGGCTGCAATAAAGTCGTCAAAAACATTTTGTTTATTTAAAAGCATTCCCGCTCGATGCCATTCTTCTCCATATTCGCCGCCTCCCCGGAGATTAGCTTGAGCATAGACAAACCCATTTTCCAGCAGGAAAATTCGTAAGGCATTGAATGACGGGAGAAGACTAATGTTGAATCCACCATACCCGTAGAGAAGAGCAGGGTTGCGTCCATTTTTCTTTAGTCCTTTCTTGTGGACGATAAACATCGGAACTTGAGTCCCGTCTTTACTTTGATAAAAGATTTGAGTGGTGACATAATCTTCAGGATTAAAGGTGATCTCCGCTTTTCGAAAGACTTCAGAGTGACCAGTGGCCACTTCAAATTTGAAGATAGTGGGGGGATAAGTAAAGGAAGTAAAAGTGTAAAAGAGAACTTTGTCTTCTTTTTTGCCGTAGAAACCAGAGGCTGTGCCTAAGGCAGGAAGTTCTATTTCTCGAACCAGATTTCCTTCTAAATCATATTGAAACACTTGGGAATGAGCGTCTTTTAAATAACGGCCGAAGAGATAGCCTCCCGCGGTATTGGCCTGGTTAAGAACTTCTTCTTTTTCGGGGATGATAGTTTGCCAGTTGGATTTTTCTGGGCGAGACGTATCGATCAAAACAACTTGGTATTTAGGGGCGTCGATATTGGTGTAAACGAGAAATTTATCTTCCCGATTATCGATGACGTAGCTGTCGTGATCGAAACCCTTAATCAGTGGTTCAAATTCAAATTTTCCGTCTCCTAAAGGGGTGTAATAAAGCTCATTTCCACTTGTTCCTTCGGATACCGAGAGAATCAGGTAACGGCCATCTTCAGTAACCGAGGCATCGAAATAACGAAAGGGATGCTCTTTATCTTCATAAACAAGAATATCCTTTTCTTGAGGTTCACCGAGGCGATGATAGAATATTTTTTGGAATTTATTTTGGGCTTTTAACTCTTCACCCGGTTGAGGTTGATCATAACCGCTATAAAAGAAGCCATCTTTCCACCAAGCTGCCCCGCTGAATTTAACCCACTTGATGATGTCGGGGAGTTCCCGGCGAGATTCTATTTCCATGACATGTATTTCTCGCCAATCAGAGCCAGCTTCCGAACGCGAGTAGGCTACGTAGCGGTGGTCTTGAGAGAAGCCAATTAGAGAAATTCTGACTGTTCCATCAGGGGAAAGTTTATTGGGATCGATGAATACTTCCGGTTCACCTTCCAGGCCTTCTTGAATATAAAGGACTGATTGGTTTTGGAGGCCTTCGTTTTTATAAAAGAAATAGTATTTTCCGGCCCGGAAGGGGCTGGAATATTTGGGATAATCATAGAGTTCCATGAGTCTCTGTTTGATTTTTTCCCGGAAAGGTATTTGTTCTAGGTAGGAGAAGGTAACTTTGTTTTGTTCTTCAACCCATTTTTTTACTTCCACTGAGTTGATATCTTCCAACCAGCGGTATGGATCAGCTACTTTGACGCCAAAGTAGTCATCGACCACATCAACTTTTTTAGTCACTGGGTATTGAACTTCAATAGGAGGAAAAGATGCCTCTTTTTGACAAGCGAGAAATATTAATCCCAGAGAAAGAATAAGACCAAGAAAAACAATTTTTTTGGTCATTAAACACCTCCTTATCCTCTTTATTTACTATTTATCTTTCTTGGCTCATTTTCAGCAGAATCATTTTATTAATAATTAAAAATTTTATCTAGAATATCAGTTGGTTTATTAAATTTTTATTAAACTTCCCTCCTTTTTGGGCCGGAGATATTCAATTATCGCCTCTTTCTCCGTAATTCACCTGAAAAAGTTAAAAATTTCTATCTTAATTCTCTTTCGAAAACAACATTCTTGTTTTTAATCTTCTTTATTTCAATTTTACCTTTCCGGCTTTATCTTTAGCCTAATTATTTCCTTATTTTTAATTTGTTTTATCTTATCATTTCATTTCATTTCATTTCTTTTCTTCTCTTCTCCTTACTGGTTTCTTTTTTATTCCTTGTCTACTTTCCCTCCTGCCAAACTACCAGCCGGATTATTCCAGCGAGACCATTCTCTGCCAAGAATTTGTTAAAAGCAGGTAAATCTTCCCGCAGTATTTGACGATACTTTTGTTTTTGAATTTCTAATCTCTTGCTTAAGGCTTCAAAAACTTCTTTCTGTTGTTTATTAGGAGCGAAGTCAGCTAATTTGGAGACATCTTCAGCTAAAACAGAGAATTTACAGTAGAGCTTCTGGGGATAACGAAAAGATTTAGAGTCTCCCTCAGCTAATATATGTTGAAATAGTTCGTCTTCAACTCCGCGTAATTTCTGATTAAATTCATTTATAGCCTGAATTATTGCTTCTTTAGGGGGAGAAGCTTTGACCACTTGTTGAAGATCAACTAGTTGCTTTCGCAACCATTCGATTTCATTAATTATATCGGAGACGGTATTAAGTTGAGCTCTTATCTGTTTCTGAAAAGCTTCCTGAGCTTTAATATCATCGATTGTTCCGGCCGAATGGGGGTCTTTCCGGACTTCAAGTTGTTGAGTGTAGTCTTGACCATTAATTGTTAATTTGACTGTATATTTTCCTGGGGAAACAAGGAAGCCGCGGAAACCACCATAGGTGCCCCAACTTAAGATGGGGTACCAACCTTCTCTTTCCCAGAGTTGATGGAATCTTTTTTCTTCCACCACATGGGGGTTTCCGGGAGGTTTGGTGCGAAGTTTTGCCTGCCGGGCTCCAGTGTATCTCAAGTTCCAGGTTACTCGATTAATTCCAGGATGCTTTGTTCCTTGGAGAGTATTGACTATTTCTCCTTTTTCATTCTGGATGGTGATTTTAACATCCCCTTGGGGAGTTTCCTTAAGGTAGTAATTAAAATAGGCCCGGGGAGAAACTTGGGGGCCACCCGCCCGACTATGCAGCCGATAAGCTGGACGAGGGGGGAAGAAATGGATTGCTTTATCCAAAATTTCTTCAGTTAAATGCTGGAGAGGGGTAATATCATCCATAATCCAGAAACCACGACCGTAAGTGCCGACAACTAAATCATTGAAGTGAGTTTGAACAACCATATGATGGACGGGAGCATGAGGGAGCTTGTTTTGGAGAGGAAGCCAACTTCGCCCGTCATTAAAAGAAACGTAAATGGCATTTTCGGTCCCAAGATAAAGTAGGCCTGGTCGCACCGGATCCTCATGAATCCAATGGCAATAACTGAAAACACTGCGAGGAATGTTGGAGCTGATGGAAGTCCAGGTTTGCCCATAATCAGTGGTCTTGTAAAGGTATGGATCCCGGTTATTCATTTGATGAAAATCAACCGTCAAATAAGCTTTGCCTTTGCTATGTTTGGATGGCTCGATATTAGAGATAGTTCCCCAGGGGGGAAGATTGGGGATGTTTTTGGTGACGTTGGTCCAAGTTTGACCACCATCACGGGTAAGGTGGACCAATCCATCATTGGAGCCTACCCAAATTACTCCTTCTTCAAGAGGCGACTCAGCGATGGCGAAGATACAACATCCGTACTCAACAGCTAAGTTGTCCCGAGTTAACCCTCCAGAGGGCCCCATTTTGGTGGGATCGTTGGTGGTTAAATCGGGGCTGATGATAGTCCAGCTTTGGCCTCCGTCGGTGGTTTGATGCACAAATTGGCTGCCGACGTAGACTTTATTATGGTCATGAGGCGAAATGTGAATAGGAAAAGTCCAATTAAATCTAAATTTAACCGCCGCGGCATGAGAACCGTAAATTGATTCTGGCCAGACATGGGCGGTGGTAATATGACCGGTGCGATAATCTGCTCTCTCGAGCATAGCGTTATAGCTTCCTCCCCAGACAATATTAGGATCAACAGGATCAGGAAGCACAAAGCCACATTCTCCGCCTGCTGTAGCTTCCCAGAGGGTTCTAGTTGGTGACCAGCCTCTGCCACCTCCCCCGGTGCTTGGTCCTTTGTAGGCGACTCCATCCTGACGTCCCCCATAAACATAATAGGGGATCTGGTTGTCAACTGCTACATGGTACATTTGGGCCACGGGGAGGTTAATCCTTTTCCACGTTTTACCTCGGTTTAAGGTAATGATAGCTCCTCCGTCGTCACTGATCATCATCCGGTCAGGATTGAGAGGGTCAGCCCAGAGATCATGACAATCTCCGCTCCAGGGGACAATTTCAGTCGTATATCCTCCATCATAAGTGATACTCATGCTGTTGGCGGCAAAGTAAACTTCATTTTCATCAGCCGGGTTGACCATTAACCGGGAGGCATAATGAGGACGCTCATTGAGAAGACGATTATAGCTTACCGGTCGCCAATTTTTTCCACCATCATCTGAACGCCAAAGGACTCCCCGGTTGGGGTGGCCTGTTTCCAGGAGAGCATAAACAACTTGAGGATTGCTGGGAGCAATAGCCAAGCCAACTTTGCCGATGGGAGGATCAGGCAAGCCGTGTCCGGTCAATCTTGTCCAGGTATCTCCACCATCAGTTGATTTCCAGATACCTCCGTTGGGACCACCGCTTTCCCGCCCCCAAGTGCGAATGACAAGAGGCCACAGGCCGGCGAAAAGGATCCTGGGATTCGAAGGATCCATGGCAATTTCGGAACAACCGGTGTTTGCATCAACAAAGAGAACATGTTCCCAGGTCTTTCCGCCGTCTTTGGTGCGAAAGACCCCTCTTTCTTTTTGGGGGCCGTAACAATGTCCCATGGCGGCGACATAGACAAGATTAGGGTTTTGGGGATGAATAATAATCCGTCCGATTCGACCGGTTTTCTCCAGTCCCATATGCTGCCAGGTTTGGCCTCCATCAGTTGATTTATACACACCGTTGCCGATGGAAATATTACTTCGAACAAAAGCCTCCCCAGTGCCTGCCCAGACGATGTTAGGGTCGGAGAAAGAGATGGCCAAAGCCCCAATTGATTGAGCTGGTTGGTCATCGAAGATAGGGAGCCAGTGTTCACCTCCATCGGTTGATTTCCAGATTCCTCCTGAAGAGGCTCCGATGTAGTAAGTAAGGGGATCACCGGGGACGCCAACCACGGCGGCCGTCCTATTGCCTGGAGGACCAATATGGCGATAACGAAGAACCCGATAAACATCAGGGGTGATTTCTTTAGCTAAGAGAAGCAGCTGGGAAAGGGTCAGGAAAAAAACCAAGAAGATAAGAATCGGCCCTATCTTTTTCGAAAAGCTCATGTCAACCTCCAAGATTATTTAAATTGACTAAAAGTTTAATTTCCTCTAGTGGAAAAGATTTGATTTTCCGGGGCATAAGAGCCCCGTAATTGGGAGCGATTAAGAACAATAACCAAAGAAAAAAGGTTGTTAATGAAGAGAATAGGAAGAAAGGGAAAAATAAATAAGGGAAAACAATCTGGGGCTCAAAGTTAAAAATGCCCCTGAGAAATGATCCCAGATGAGGGCTAGAAATAATTAGTCTCCCTAAGGAAAAAAAGACAAGAATCACAACCACTTCGTCATTTATTTTATTTTTATTTAAAGAGAATACAAGTAATTTTTTTATTTTACGTTATCGTTAACAATATGTTATAATATATTCTTCAAATAATTTAGGAGCAAGGAGAAGACACGATTATTGAGAATTTAATGTTTTTCCTTGACATTGATTCTTTAAATTTTTACTTAAATAGATAATCGTTGGTTAAATTATTGTCAGTGAGGTAGAGCCATTCCAACAATTAAAGATATCGCTAAGAGAGCAAGGGTTTCGATCGGAACAGTTGACCGTGTTCTCCATAATAGGGGAGGAGTAGCCAAAGAGACCGAAGAAAGAGTGCGCCGGATCATTGAGGAGCTAGACTACAAGCCTAATATATTCGCCAAGCATTTGAAACTCTCGCGGACTTTTCATTTTGGTGTGTTGATGCCCATCCCCTCCCAAGATAGTATGTACTGGACCCTTCCTCTTAATGGAATTAATAAGGCTCTTCGATCTTTAGCCGGTCAAAGGATCGAAATCAAATATTTTTTCTATGACAAGTATTCTCCCGAGTCTATCCATCAAATTACCCGGGAACTCCTTCAAACCAAATTAGATGGTTTATTGATTGCTCCGGTTGTTTCCCGAATTTTTGAAAAATTTATTACCGAAATACCTAAAGATTTGCCTTATGTGTTTTTTGACTCCTTCTTACCTCGGGCAGATTATGTTAGCTATATTGGACAGGATTCCTTTCAGAGTGGAGTTTTATCAGCCAAATTAATGAAGATGATAATCCAGGGAAAAGCAACAGTGGCAGCTTTAAAAGTTCTCCCGGAAGATTATCATATCGAGGACCGTGTCAATGGTTTTCTTTCTTTCTGTAAAAAGTGCTCCGGAATAGAAGTAAGAGTTTATGATATTGATGGTAATAATCCCTCTCATGTTCAAAAGAAAGTCTTTTCCAGTGTTTTTAAAGAAAATTCTGACTTAAAGGGAATATTTGTCAGTAATGCCAGTACTCATCTAGTGGCTGAATTCATCAAGAATAATCCTCTGGCCAAAAAAGTTTACCTTATTGGTTATGATCCTATTGAGAAAAACAAGAAATATCTAAAAGAAGGAATAATTGATTTTCTTATTTCTCAACAGTCCGAGAAACAAGGCTATGAGGGACTAATGGCTCTTTACCGCCGGGTGGTTCTCAACTTGCCGGTGGAGAAAAAGATAATGATGCAAATTGATATTATCACCAAAGAAAATATCGATTATTACCAAAGCTGATTTCACCTGGTAAACAGGCATCTTGAGGCAATGGCCACAAGGAACTAGCGAAGATGAATAAGGGAGTAATTCTAAGAGGAGCGCTAATTTTTTTCTCAGAGGACAAGAATAGCCTTCTTGACCAACTATTTTATTGGGAGTGAGTTGACTCTCCTAGTGAAGAGAAAAATGAAGCAAATCAAGATAAATTTAGAGAGTTGGACATAACTGAGAATTTTCCAGTTAGTTAGAAAGAAAGGGTAAAATGGAAGAGGACCAGAAATACACTTTAGGACTTGATTTTGGCACTAATTCAGTGCGGGCTTTGCTTATTGAATTAGTAACTGGCCGTGAAGTTGGCACCGCCGTGGAAGAATACGAGTCTGGAGAAGCAGGAGTTATTATTGATCCCCAAGATCCTAACTTAGCCCGGCAGCATCCTGCCGATTATTTAAAAGCCATGGTCAAAGTTGTTCGCCAGGTGGTGAGGATGGCTAAAGGTGAAGAGCCGGGCTTTTCTCCTGAGAAAGTTATCGGGATTGGGGTTGACACCACCGGTTCCACTCCTTTGCCCGTGGATGACAAGGGGATACCTCTGTGTTTCCACCCTGAATTTAAGGATAATCTCAATGCTTATGCCTGGCTGTGGAAGGACCACACTTCCTTTGCCGAAGCCGCGGAAATAACTGAATTAGCTGCTCGGGAGCATCCAGAATATTTGGCCAAATGTGGAGGAAAATATTCTTCGGAGTGGTTCTTCAGCAAAATTTTTCATTGTTTAAGAATTGATCCTCAAGTGTTTGAAGCGGCTTATTCTTGGGTTGAGTGTTGTGATTATATCCCGGCAGTTCTTACTGGAAACACGAATCCAATGACGATGAAACGGAGTCGTTGTGCCGCCGGTCATAAAGCCATGTATAACTTAGATTGGGGCGGGTTACCAGAGAAAGAATTTTTATCAAAGTTAGATCCAAAACTGGGTCAACTTCGAACCCGTCTTTACGAGCAAACTTATACGGCGGATGAAAAAGCTGGGTGTCTCAGCGATAAGATGGCTCAGAAATTCGGGTTGCCACCTGGAATCCCCGTGGCGGTAGGTGCTTTTGATGCTCACTTAGGAGCAGTGGGAGCCGGGATAGCTCCGGGAATATTGGTTAAAATTATCGGGACTTCCACTTGTGATGTGACGGTCTGGCCCAATGATGAGCCTTTAGCCGATATTCCTGGTCTTTGTGGAATTGTCGATGGATCAGTTCTCCCAGGTTTCTACGGCCTAGAAGCTGGGCAATCAGGGGTTGGTGATATTTTTAATTGGTTTGTTAACTATATTCAGCCGGGTGGAGATAAACTTGGTTCCCATGAAGCTCTTTCCGAAAGAGCAGCCACTCTAAAACCTGGCGAATCTGGCTTGCTTGCCTTGGATTGGAGTAATGGTAACCGGACCGTTCTGGTGGACCAGAGATTGTCCGGTTTAATCTTAGGTCAGACTCTTCATACTAGTGCGGAAGAAATTTATCGGGCTTTGATTGAAGCCACTGCTTTTGGGGCTTTAATTATCATCAATCGATTTGAGGAGTTCGGAGTTAAGATTAAGGAGGTCATAAATTGCGGCGGTATTGCTGAGAAGAATCCTCTGGTGATGCAAATTTATGCTGATATTTTGGGAAGAGAGATGAAAATTGCCCGCTCTTCGCAGACCTGTGCCTTAGGATCAGCCATTGCTGGGGCGGTAGCTGCCGGAGAGGAAAGAGGTGGCTATACCACTTTTCCTGAGGCTCAAGAAAAAATATGTCGAGTTAAAGACATCATCTTTCGTCCCCAGGCTGAAAACCACCAAATTTATTCTCGCCTCTTTCGATTATATAAAGATCTGCATGATGCCTTTGGGACCAAAGAATGGTCAGGGAATCTCTTTCATGTGATGAAAGAACTTCTTGACCTTCGAGACCAACAACGGAGAAGAAAATGAGTTTTACCGAATTAAAAAAAGCAGTCTGGGAGGCTAACCTCGAATTGTTTAAGGCCGGTCTGGTGGTTTTAACTTGGGGGAATGTGAGTGGTATTGATCATCAAGAGGGAGTAGTGGCTATTAAACCCAGCGGGGTGGCTTATGAGAAGATGGGACCTGAGGACATGGTCTTAGTTGATTTAGAGGGAAAAGTTATTAGTGGGTACCTTCGGCCTTCTTCCGATACCCCAACTCATCTAGAAATTTATCGGGCTTTTCCCAAAATAGCCGGGATTGCCCACACTCATAGCTTGTTTGCTTCCGCTTTTGCTCAAGCCAAGCGAGAAATTCCTTGTTTGGGGACCACTCATGCTGATGCTTTTTGGGGAGCTATTCCTTTAACCCGGCCCCTTACTCCTGAGGAAGTTGAGGAAGGATATGAAAAGAATACCGGCAAGGTTATTGTCGAGCGTTTCCAAGAATTAGACCCTTTGGCTGTTCCTGCTGTGCTTGTTGCCCGTCATGGGCCTTTCACTTGGGGTTGCTCTCCTCGCGAAGCCGTTCGTCATAGTTTTATTCTGGAAAAGGTTGCCGAAATGGCTTGGGTTACCCTGTCTTTAAGACCAGATTGTCCTTCCCTGGTTAAATATATTCTGGACAAGCATCATCGGCGAAGACATGGTCCTGGTGCTTATTATGGTCAAAGGAGGTCTGATAATCATGATTAATAATATTCCTAAGATTGTCCTGGGAGTGGTGGCGGTAAGTCGGGATTGTTTTCCTCTTGAACTTTCTCAAAGGCGGCGGGATAAAGTTTATGAGGAATGCCAGAAGCTGGGTTTGCCTGTGGTTGTAATAAAAACCATAGTCGAGAAAGAAGCTGATGTCCAAAAGGTCATAGAAGAAATCAGGGCTAATGGAATAAATGCCTTAGTTGTTTATTTAGGCAATTTTGGTCCGGAAGGGCCAAGCTCGCTTTTAGCTCAAGAATTCTCTGGACCGGTTATGTTTGTAGCGGCGGCTGAGGAAAAAGCTGCAAACTTGATTCATGGTCGGGGAGATGCCTTTTGTGGCTTGCTGAGTGCTTCCTACAATCTTGGCCTAAGAGGAGTTAGAGTTTTTCTCCCTGAGTACCCAGTGGGAACACCTCCTGAAGTTGCCCAAAAAATAGCCGAATTTTTACCTGTGGCCAGGATTTTAGTAGGCTTGAAAAATTTAAAAATATTCTCCTTTGGTCCACGTCCGCAAGACTTTTTTGCCTGTAATGCCCCTATTAAACCCCTTTTCGACTTGGGGGTGGAAATTATGGAAAATAGCGAGCTGGACTTGTATGAGCTTTATCGTCAGGCAGAGGGAGAGGCCAGGATTAAGGATGTGATTCAGGACATGGCTCAAGAACTGGGTTCGGGTAACACCTATCCTGATCTTCTCCCCAAGCTAGCTCAGTATGAAGTAGCTTTATTAAACTTTTTTCATCATCATTTAGGTCGCTCTCAATTTGGAGTTTTTGCCAATAAATGCTGGCCAGCTTTTGAGAGTTATTTTGGTTTTGTCCCCTGCTATGTTAACGCCCGCTTGGCTTCCCGGGGGATACCCGTAGCATGTGAGGTGGATATTTATGGGGCTTTGAGTGAGTACATGGGGTTATGTGCCACGCAACTTCCCGCCACTTTGTTGGATATAAATAATACCGTTCCTCAAGATATGATTGAACAAGCAAAAGATAAAATAGGTGATTATAAACCAACAGATCTTTTTATGGGTTTTCACTGTGGAAATACTCCCAATTGTTGCCTGGTGAATGGTACCCTAAAATACCAACTCATTATGAATCGACTTTTGGAGGGGGGAGAAGAGCCGGACATAACGCGGGGAACTTTGGAGGGCCGATTGAGACCAGGAGAAGTAACCATCTTTCGTCTCCAGGCCACCGCCTCAATGCAACTCAAGGCTTACATCGCCGAAGGGCAAGTTCTTGACGTTGACCCCCGCTCATTCGGGAGCATTGGTGTTTTAGCCATTAAAGAAATGGGGCGTTTCTATCGCCATGTGCTTTTGGAGAAAAGGTTTCCTCACCATACAGCCGTGGCTTTTAAACATTGTGGAGGCTCTTTATTTTCCGCTTTCCGCCTCCTTGGGGTCGAGGATATTGGCGTAAATCAACCTCTTAGTCTTCCTTATCCATCGGAAAATCCTTTTTCTTCTTAGTTGGAGAAAGCAGGTTTTTGAGGTGGGCTAAGTTTGTCAGCCCCAAATGTCAGTTGGAGAGGGTTGTTGGTGTGGTCGGCCACGACCTAATGGGTAGGGAAGGCGATAACGCGCCTTGGCTAGCCGCCCGGAGAGAAGATTTGAGAAGCAACTCCAGGGACTTGACCAATTATCCCGGCTTTCTCATGAGAAAGAAGCGCTTGAGCTCCTCCCTCCTTGCCAGGAGAATCTGGTTAGATTAAACGGAGTAGAGCGAATGGGTTATTTTAATTGTTATAGCTTGAAACGATGGCTGATCTTTAAAAGAAATATATTTTCCCCAGGAGCTAGGAAAATTTGCTGAAAGTCACGGCCAAAGTTCCAGTCCCCAGGGTGCGAGTAATCAGCTCTTTTCTGGGTCCAGACCAGGTAGATCGTGGAGCCTCCCCGATATTCCCATCTAAGAACAACAGTTCCCCTTAAGGATTTGAGATTGAAATCTGGGTCTCGAAAGGAGAAAGAAGAGGCTGGGCCTAATCCATCAGGATCGACCTGGTAAATATTCCCGCTCTTGAATATCGTGGAGCCTTCCTGGCCGAAATAATTGAACTCGAAAGTCCGGGCCGCGGCTAATTCTTTAAACCAGAAATAGTCGCCCACCGCTAGATAAGGTTGGAGATAGGCTTGGAGAGATAATTTGGGGGTGAAAGTCCAATTAATTCTTATCTCCAGGGGAAAAGTCTTATGAATAATGTCAGAAAGGATGTAACGTACTCCGTAAGTTTCTGTTTTGAAAGGATCATTAACTTTAGTTATATACTGACCTTCCGAGTATCGCCAACTGTAGCCAGGAGAAAGCGATATACTTAGATTGCTTCTTAATTTCCAGCGCAATCCTGTGGAGATGGACCAGTTATAAGAACCGTTGGGGTGGGTGCGGTAATGAGTAGAAATTTGCCAAACCAGGGATCGGCGATTATCACTTTGCACACTTAAACGGCGCATTATCCCCGAAGGATAAAAGGCCATAGGTCCGCCCCGGGTTAAATAATGATTATAACGAGGTGGGTCATAGCTAAGATATAATAATCCTGACCAGTAGTTGAGAAGCTGGCCTTTGGCTTGCAATATGTAATTTTCATCAGTTCGGTTACCACTGAAGTCATAGGAACGGTAAGCAGTTAAGGTAATTTGCCATTGGCGGAGAATACGCCCCGGATGAAAATTCCAGTAGCCAACTTGCAGATGGCCGTTGATTATATCACCGCGATAATGATAACCAAGATCCATGGCGTGGAAACCAGGCGATAAGAATCCCAAGGCAGCATTGAACACAAATTGTCCACGCTGTTTGTTTAAATAGAGACGGCCTCCGTAGCCATTTAATTTTGTCGCTGTCTCGTTGACCTGTACATAGTCAACGTCCGGGCGTTGGAAATAGTGAAGGGAAGAAGTTTGGATTTTAGTCATTGCTTCCGGCTCGCCCTGGATTGAGGTTCCTCCTAGCCAGCCGGTAATTACCCACGTCCGGTTGGCATCCAGAAAAGCCCAGCCATCCACAGCTAAAGTGAAGGCGCGCTTGGTTAAGTAAGACTGCAAAGGGGAATCATTTAATTTGCGAAAAACACCGGTGGTCATTAGTCCCAATCCTGTGTTTCCAGTGGTTGATTCTTTTTGCAAACGCAAAATGGAATATGAGGTTAAGGGTTCGATTTCCCATTGGTCAGTTGAGCTCCCTTGGGTTATTTCTCCGTATTCAGAAGGAGTAATGGCGGTTAAGAAACCTACGTTCCAGCCCGGCCCCAACTTTCCGGTTATTTTAGCTGCGGCTAAAATAGTTGTCCATTCCGGGCCTTGAAGATCAGGATGAAATAAATTTAGCCCTTGAGGGGAACGCCCGATGCGGCGACTGTAGAAGAATGAAGGTTCTTTCCACCCGAAATTCTGAATAGAACTTGCTCCGCCATAGCCAAATTGAAAAACTTCTGCTCCTTCGATGAAGAAGGGCCTCTTTTCTTGATAATATGTTTCTTGGTCGCTGATGTTGACCACGGCCGGGTCGACTTCGACTTGCCCAAAGTCAGGGTTAATGGTCAGATTTAAAGTAAGGTTACTTAAAAGCCCTGAGCATATATCAAAACCCGCGTTTTCAGCTAAGTTAGGAGATTGCTTTCCTCCTGATGATGAAGGCCGAAAATCGGCCCGACCAACTGTGTAAGGCAAGATTTCCAGATAACGACTGGGCTTGATGTGGGCAATTCCTTCCAGTTGAGCAAAACGGGAAACATAGCCACTTTCTTCCCGAGGATGCCAGGAGTAAGTCGCAATTTCGTTCTTACGCTTGATTATTCGCCAGAAATTTATCCCCCAAGTGTAGGTAGCTTTTTCCTGGAAACGGAGTTCATCGAAGGGAAGGCAAATTTCAACTGTCCACCCCAGGGCGTCCCGCTTTGTAGCTCCCTCCCAAACTGCATCCCATGAGTAATCCTTACTCTCGTCATTATAGAGTCGAGCATCCCGGATAGAACCACTGGGATTAATGGCCAATTCGTAACCACTTCGATGATCAAAATAAGGGTCGATAGCGACGATAAACCAATCTGACTCTATTTCGTCATCTCTTCGGCCCAGTCGAGATATTATTTTATCTGGTTGCGAATCTAATAGCCGGGCTCCGATGTAGAGATTGGATTCGTCATAAACAATGGTGACGATGGTCTTTTCGGTAGCCGGTGCTCCATCGATGGGTTCAATCTGGCGAAAGTGACTTACTGACTCTACCTGCCAGAAGTCTTCCTGAAGTTTTCCATCTAAAGTAGGAGGATGGGATATTTTAACTGCTTTGACCACTTCGGCATTAACTGTCGGGGCTAGAAGAAAAAAAAGAGCGAAGAGCAAAAGGGGAAAAAAAAAGGGAGGGGCTGAGTTTACGGGCAAGGTTAGGGAATTATAATTACATAAGTTAAAGAGTTTAAGGAAGGGTAATTTTTTCCTGGTCATCGTTCATTAAGCGGCTCCTGAATTTAAAGATGTCTATAATACATCAGATTTCAGTTAGACAAAAGTAATTTTTTCATACCAAGAATATAAAACTGGAACCAATCAAGCTTGTAGAGAGTTAAGCCCAGGATGACTAGTTATCACTCTGGCCGATGTTGAGAATCGAAGCTTTGAGTTATTTTAAAATTTGGTTTTGTCCCAAAATGACGGGAATGAGTTACTACGTTAAGGCAAAGGAAAGGGTCTCCGCTTCGGTCGAGATTTTTAACGCCATTCCTTCAACGCCCTTCTCGGAGCCAGCGAAACTGCGCCCGATCAATTCGAACCTTTGGACTTTATTCTCTATTAATATGAATTTCAAAACTCTGATTCCGTCGTGCTCAATACATTCTCGGCGCCTGAGGCGGTCGGGTTCCTTTGAGGGACGCTTCCGGAAGGCTAAATCTTCAATGTCGCTCTGACATTCTCCTTCGCCTTTATTTCGATTTTGTTTCCCGTTACTTTGGGACAAAGCCTAAAATTTAATTAATTGGCCTGAACTATTCATAAAAAAGGGGTGGTACTTATACTATGTCTCTGTAGCCACCATGCCTTGTGAATAATCCAGGTTAAAAAAACCTTTTATTTAAGGCTAATTAATTTATTTCCACCACTAAAACACTTTTACCGGGTACTCGAATGAAAATTTTTTGTCCCTCAATTCTGACCCCTTTAAAAGCTACTGGTGTTATTCGCTCGGGTTCTTCGAATGTATTGTGCTCGTTCATCTTGCTCGCCGTCAAAATCCTGCCTTTAATCTCAGAAATAGCTTTACCTCGAATTTCACAGATCAATGGTATTTCTTGACGGGGATTCAAGTTGCAGAGGGAAAGATGTATTCGATCTTCCTCATCTTGAGAAGCTGAAGCCGAAAGAGCAGGAATTTTCTTGCCTTCGAATTCATAATCAGGAGCTGTTAATTCTAAAGGGAGAAGGGTTGCCTTCTGATGCACTTGATAAAGATCAAAGACATGATAGGTGGGGGTGAGGATCATTTTTTCATCCTGAGTAAGGAGAACGGCTTGAAGAACATTAATCGTTTGAGCCAAATTGGCCATTTTCACCCGGTCACAATGGTTGTTGAAAATATTCAAAGTCAGCCCCGCTACCAGAGCATCTCGCAGTGTATTTTGCTGATAGAGAAAAGATGGGTTAGTGCCTGGCTCCACTTGATACCAGGTCCCCCATTCATCAACAATTAAACCCACTCTTTTTTCCGGGTCGTAGCGGTCCATAATCGCTTTATGACGTTTGATGTATTCTTCAATTTTGAGAGCTCTATCCATCGTGTCGAACCATTTTTCTTCTCCAAATTTAGTGGCTGAACCACGATTCGCCCATCCTCCAGGCACAGTGTAATAGTGGAGGCTCAAGCCATTCATCAATCGTCCCGCCTCTCTCATTAAAATTTCCGTCCAGTAATAATTGTCGCTGTAAGGACCGCAAGCAATAACATAAAGTCGGTTTCCTGAAAAATTGCGGATATAAGAGCGATATCGGCGGTAAACATCAGCATAGTACTCAGGGCGCATGTTCCCTCCACAACCCCAACTTTCATTGCCCACCCCAAAGAACTTAATTCGCCATGGCTTTTCCCGACCGTTCTGACGACGCCAATCGGCCATCGGGCTTTGGCCAACGAAAGTCATATATTCAATCCATTCGGCCATTTCTTGGACAGTACCACTTCCCACATTGCCACAGATATAAGGTTCGCAAACGAGTTGTTCGCATAGATCAAGAAACTCGTGGGTCCCAAAATGATTATTTTCGACCACTCCGCCCCAGTGGGTATTGATCATCGATGGCCGCTTTTCTTTAGGACCGACTCCGGCTTTCCAGTGGTAAGTATCAGCAAAGCAACCACCTGGCCAACGAAGAACGGGTATTTTGATCTTGCGCAAAGCCTCGACGACATCCTTTCTGATGCCCCTGACATTGGGGATGGAACTGTTTTCCCCGACCCAGAAACCGCCATAAATGCATCTTCCCAAGTGCTCGGAAAAGTGACCGTATATGTAAGGGCTGATGGTTTCTCGACCCAGGTCGGCATTGATGATGATTCGACTTTTCTCCACAGGGGTGGTTTGAGCCCGGCTCAAAATTTCCAGAATTAGAAGAAAACTTCCGATTAAAATAAGACAAAAGATAATCCGGGGTTTTTTCATCATCCTCCTCCAAAAAATTACGTTCCATTCCAAGGCCAAGGGAGCACATGAGTCCTTCTAGCCCATTCATACCACATCTGGGCTAGTTGTTTAACTTTTTGGGGGTATTTTGGAGCCAGATCTTGTGTCTCTGTTCTATCTTCATCCAGATTATATAGTTCCCATGGCCCATCTTTCCCTCTGGCCACTAATTTCCATTCGCCCGAAATGACCGCCCTGTTTCCTTCATGTTCAAAATAAATTGCTTCACGATCGAGAGGTTTATGGTCGAAAGTAGGCACCAGGCTCAGGCCTTCGTAAGGTTGGATGGACTCTCCGTTATAACTCTGAGGATAAGAAGCTTGAGCTACATCGACACAGGTAGCCATGATATCGATTAGATGCCCTGGTTGATGACGGAGTTCACCTGGAGTTTTTATTCTTGCTGGCCAGTGAACAATAAGAGGAGTGGCTATACCTCCTTGATGAACCCAATGCTTGTATAATCTAAATGGAGTATTGGAAGCATTAGCCCAGGGAATCCCGTAGCTAGCATAAGTGTTGGCTGGACCTGGGAAAATATGGGGAAAGTTTCCAAAGCGCACTCTTCGACCCTCCCTGGTAAACTCGCGAGCAACTTGGTCTTGACCGTGAAGAAGCCAATTAAACCAGCTCTCGGTTATTTCCTCAGCACAACCTCCGTTATCGGAGAGGAAAAAGATCAGGGTGTTCTCCAGCTCGCCTTTTTTTTCTAACTCTTTGATTATCTGCCCCACTCCTTTATCCATCTGTTCGGCTTGAGCAGCATAAACTTCCATTCTTCGAGCTTGCCACTCTTTATGAGGAGCTTCTTCCCAGGGAGGAACCCGAGAATCTCTGGTTGTTAACTTCCATTTGGGATCAATAATGCCTAATTCAATCATTCGCTTATACCGCTCCTGGCGAAGTTTGTCCCAACCAATATCGTACCGACCCTTGTATTTCTCGATATCTTCTTCAAAGGCGTGGAGGGGCCAATGGGGAGCTGTGTAGGCTACATATAAGAAAAAGGGGTGGTGATAATCATGTTCCCGAATATATTTAAGAGCCCAATCTGTAATCGCCCCGGTGTAATAATATGATTCAGCTTCGGGTTCGATGCGTTTATTGTCAATGGTTAGTGTTGTTGGTTCAAAATAGCTGCAGGCACCGGTAATGGTCCCATAAAAGCGGTCAAACCCCCTCTGTTTTGGCCAGTTAAGTTGAGGTTGGTCAGGATTTAGATACTTAGTTAAATGCCATTTTCCACACATGTAAGTCGAATATCCAGCCTGTTTTAAAACCTCAGCAATGGTGACGCAGTTGCGATTTAAGTCTCCTCGGTAACCAACTAAATTCCGGTCTTCTGTCATGTGACCAAAACCAGCTTGATGAGGATAAAGGCCAGTTAATAAGCTAGCCCGGCTCGGGCAACATCGGGCCTGATTGTGAAAATGAGTAAAACGGAGACCATTTTTAGCCAGTTGGTCTAAATTAGGGGTGTGAATTTCTCCTCCGAAACAGCCAATATCTGAGTAACCCATGTCATCGGCCAGGATTAGCAGGATATGGGGGCGTTTGAGTTTTGGCCGGCATTGTTCGGAAGCGGAAAGGAGGGAAAAGGTCATCAACCCCAAAGAACCATAAGAGAGTGATTTAATAAAATCTCGCCTTTTGATTGATTTTGGAGATGATTTTGGTTTCATTGTGTTTTCCCTTTTTTTATTTTTTATTTTGATTCAAATAATCATTGTTAATTATATGTTAATCATATTTAAATAGCTTGGAGAAGAGGAGTTCCCAAATTAAAGGTTTTTGAATCGAAAATACGCGATTGTAATATTCGTGAGGGAAAAGCACTTTTGTATACAATTTATAATAATTATAAATAATTATCCACCCAACTAACAAAATTGATAATATTTCCGAGGCAAGTGTTAATTTGTATTCACCATAATTTGTTGATTTCATCTTCCAGACCCGTCATTTCCCAGCAGATTAGGCTTATGGGAATCATGCCTGCTGCGAAAAACTCGTCAAAAAATTGTTTTAACGAGAACTCATTCCCGAGCTGTCGGGATCTGTCGACAAGCAGTTTATCGAGTTGGACCTTTCCCATCAGGTACCCCATCCCGTAGCCCGGTTGCCGGAGGTAGAGTTCTAAGTCATCCCAAAGGAGGAAGCTATCGGCTTTGGCGTAGCCTCGCGGGGTCATCTTGGCTGTGTATTCGAGAGCTTCTTCGAAGGTCAGTTCGTTAGCATGCATCTTTAGATCAGCAGCCGCTCGAGCAGCTCGGAAGCCGACAAGGACGTACATTAGCTCTCTCGAACGCCTTCTTTCATCAAGAAGACCGGCGTGGGTGAGCAGTTCTTCCATACCAGTCGCCAAGGCTTCGGCCCGGATTCCGGCGATGTGGTAGGGACGGTTTTTCCCCCGGATAGGTCGTTCGTCATGACGCTGCCGTTCAGCATCGGGCGTGTGTCCGACGATATCATGAACGATGAGAGGCAGGGGGTCTCTATCCAGACACTCCTCGAAGAAATTCCGGAACCCGCCTGGACGTTCGTAACGAGGAGGAGATTTAGTTGTCATTGAATTTGGTACCGTGAATATTTCTTCCTGTTTGAGAAAGTTGATGAGGTATTCTTGAGCGGAGAGATGGAGTTTTTCGAAATCTTCTCTTGTGGTGACTGGGACTAATTCCGGAAGGTTCCGATTGCGGTGCTCTTCCATCTTTAAATAAGCTTGAGACCTTTCCAGTTCGCGCTGGACGACAGCCATACATTCTTCCCAGGTGTAAGGGAAAAGATAAACGTTTTTTAGTAACCAATTATAATTTTCTTTACCCACTCCGGCCGGAGCTGTCCATCGGGATTTGTTTTCTTCCATCCAGTTCTTGAAGTCATCGATGGCCTCGATAACTTTTTTAACGTCCGGAATGAGGTCGGGATGGTGTGCCTCGAGCCGTTCGGCAAATGTAGTCCACATATCATGCTCTCTCTGTTTCATCTTAATGGCCAGAGTAGCCAAGTCTCTGGCAACTTCTGTGAGATTTGACTTGGCTTGCTCGAGAATTTTTGGAAGAGCCCGAAGTCTGGAACGAAAATTCTCTATCCTGTCTTTAGGAAGGAGAAGCTGCCGGGGAATGCTTACTGTTCCGACCATCGTCTCCTCAAACCTGGGGATAATACAGTAGAATCCCGGGTCGCGAAACCAAGGGCGGAGGACACGATGGTTGAACTCCAATCCGTTCATTTCTGCCCTGACAATATGGTAATCAACTTGCTGGGAAACAGACCACTGGCTAATGTCGAAGGCGTCTAATCGTTTTTGATACTCCTTTAGTTTTTGATATTGTCTTTTCATGGCCTCTTTTGAATAATCAGGTACTCCATCGATGACCCTAGGTTTCATGAATTCTCTAAATTCATTAAAAAGCGAAACCAGGTCTGAGTAATCTCGTTTAGGTTGAGTCTTAGTCGTGCATCCTAAATTTTCTAGAAGGAGAAACCCAATAAAAAGGGCAAAGAAACAGTAAAAATATTTTGTTCTGAGCATTTTTGAGCCTCCTTAGGTAAATTTAATTTAGTTTATTTACCAAGAATTATTTACCAAATGCATTTTAAGTCGTTTTCCTGAATCGCGAATATGGATTTTAGATCTTCTAAAGGAGGAAGATAGCCTCGAAAAGAAAGATTTTCTTTTATTTGGGAAAAGATTGAATTCATTCTTATGTCTTTTCCAAAATGTTGTCTTTGATGACTCCTGGATTAGGGAAGAGCCCAATTAGAAACAAATTTACAATGATGATAATACTTCAAGTTATTTTAATTATTATTACTTGATTTTTTTTCTTTTTACTCAATTTTATCTAGCGCAAATGTAGGTTAAATATTGGTTGTTTTTTGAGCCTGTTTCTTTTTAGTTTTAACTCATTGAAGTAATGCTTAACCCCCATGGAATCTTTCTTGAATTCGGATCCTTTTTAAAATAAAAAATCTAGAGAAATAGAATTCTTGGAGTTTAATTAGCTACTCCAGAGAGAGAAACAACAACAAAAAAGGAACAAAAGGGGAGAGGAAAGTTCCACTCCCCCAGGGGAAAAGGCAAATGGTGATGTCTAAAAGACAAACCTAATCGAGAACTTAAATATTCGGGTGCCTTCAATGCTCTGGAGGCGTCCATAATTCCAGCCAGGAGTGTAAGTGCCTATATTTGTGTTTTCAGCTACAGGGTTCCAAACTCCTCCAGGATCCATACCGACATAGACATAACGATTGCCCATTAAATTATAGAGATCCAAGAAAAAGCTTAGTCTTCCCAATGGTAGGCGAAATTGTTTTTCGAAACGAATATCCATCATGTCGTAGCTCTGATTACGACGCGTTCCATTTTCTTCTACTCTTACCCAAGCCGTCCAAGGAACGGCATTGTGACTTTCAGTCCAGTCCAGGGGAGGGGCGACAGTAACCGTTCGACCATAGGGAGAGCCTGATGTGTGACGATAGAAGAAAGACCCGACAAAACCAAAAGGAAGGTCAAATGTCCCAAAGAGCTTGATGGCCAAAGGTTGATCCCAGTTGTCTCGCCCAAATCCGTTGATGAAGTCATTGGGACTGTCGCCAGCGTTGAAGGACTTATGTTGTGAAAGGACAACCGAACCACCCAAAGACCAGCCGTCCGCGAAGCGTTTGTCAAACGATAGTTCAAGAGCATGGTATTCCCTTTTGGATTCAGGGATGTTGGTTTGCCTCCAGAAGCGATTATTGTAAGGCGAGTTTTGGGAGAAAAAGTAAACCGTAACTTCCTTTTCCGGGAACTCACCGTAAGCAGGCACAATGGTAGTGAAGGGAACCCACCATTCCGGAGCATTCTCTAGATTATACCAAAAGCGACCGGTTTCTTTGTCATATAATCCCCAACCATGCATATCCTTACCTCTTTTGTAGAGGTATTGAATTTTTATTGAGAAATTGCGTAAGAGCTCGTGGTCAATCGAGGCCACAATTTCATCATAATATGGGGCATGGAGGTCAGGGTCGACGCGGCTTTTTAGCCAGTTAGGATCAGGCCGGCTGAATTGGCCAAAGCCACCAGTGGGCTGATATTTGTCAATTCCTGGAGAGTCAGGTTGCCCGTTCTGATTTAAATCCCACCAGTCAAAGGTGTATTGGGCTAAAATATCAGGTGAAACACTAGAAAACCTCCAGACAGGAACTTGCTCAGCGTAACGTGAATAGGCTAGTTTTAAAGCTGTTTTTCCGTCCCCAAATAAGTCGTAGGAAAATCCGATTCGCGGTGATAACATCGTGAAAGCCATGACGTCTTTAATCGGTTCAAGTTCAATGGGGCCAAAAGGATTAAAGCCTAAAACTGGCTCAACGACAGCCTGGCCAATTTCGAAGGGAAGACCGGTTGTTCCGGTTGATACAGCCTTACCCATGTAACCATTATAATAATCTACCCGGAGACCGGCATTGATGGTTAAACGATTGCGAATTGTAAAAGCATCTTGGATGTAAGTCCCAAGGCGGTTAACGATAAGGTCTTTTTCACTATCATGAGGATTTTTACCGCAATTGGTATATCGTAAACGTCCGTCACCAAAGACTGGATGGGGGCCATTAAGACCATAATAACTACGGTAATAGTAAGGATTACCGTTGTAGAAGAACCAGGTGAGGGGATTAGTCCTTTCATAGCCGTAGCGGTCAAGTCCCCAGACATATTCAATCCCTAGCCCTATTTCATGATCCCCACCGAGAAAGTCATCTTGAAAGTGTGTCAACCGAGCCGAAGCTTGCTTTGTTTGGCGACTTATTTTACTTTTCCAGGTAGGTATTCCGTTCCAGGTATAGCCAGTGTAACTGTCTATATAACATTCATTGGCATCATATTGAGGGTCGGTGACGATGGGATACCACCGATTAACATATCCCACCCGAAAATCCACAAAGCTATCACTACCGATGATCCAGGTTAGATTTCCGGTGGCCGCGATTCGGGTGTTATTATCGAGGACAAAACGTGAATCGTAAGTCCTTTTGGTATGCCAAAAGTTATACACATCTCGGTCGAGGACTTCACCATGGAGCATAGTAAATAATTTAAGTGACTCAGAAATTTGAAAAGTTAGCTTAAACATCCCTCGCCAGGTTGTTTCGGGAAGATCGAATTGATCATATCGTTTTCCCAAGATGGTGGCGGGGATAAATCGGCCGTGTCTTTTGGAAGTGAGAAGCCCTAAATCGGAAAAAAACCAGATTTTGTCTTTGATGATCGGTCCACCTAATGTTCCGGAAACATCCCAATCATAAATTGGAGACTCAGGTTTTCCGATGCCCATCGCTGTGAGTTGTTCTTCGGGAAAAAGAATATTAGTGAAGCTTTCGTTAGTATAGTAAAGTTGAATGTGTCCGTGAAACTCATTTCCTCCCGATTTGGTAACGATATTCACATAAGTTCCCCCAGTATTTCCCACTTGAGCAGGTAGTCCTCCAGTGGCAATCTCTACTTCTTCCATAGCATCATAATGAGGATAAACAATCGGCCCCCCATGAGTTGGACTGTTAGCATTTACTCCATCTAATTCATAGGTTACAGTAGTAGGCGTAGCTCCGTGGATACTTCCTGAATAAGTATCGATTGCGCCTACGGCACCAGGAACCGTGTTGAAAATGTCAATGAAGTTGCGGTTAAGTGGTAATCTTTCTAGCATGTCAGAACTAATGATATTGGCAATTTTTGAAGATTGAACATCGACAGTAGGAGCTTCAGCCACTACTACCACTTCTTCCTCAAGGGTAGCCATAGAAGTGGTAAGTCTGAGAGTTACAACCATTCCAACTCGGACGACAACATTTTCTCTTTTGATGGTTTTGAATCCCTGAAGTTCAGCCGTAATGGTGTACACTCCAGGAGGAAGACTAGGAAGCCGGAAAGAACCGTCCTCATCAGTGACATCTTTTGCTTTTCCCATTAAAGCTGGGCTCGTGGCGGTGATAGACATCCCAGGAACGGGATTTCCTTCCGCATCAACGACTACTCCCCGAATAACACCTGTTTGACGGGCTACTTGAGCTTGGAGGAGAAATCCGGTGAGCAATAAAAACACCAAAGAAAGCAAGATTCTTTTTGTCGTTTTCATTTTCCCTCCTTTCTTAATTTTTTGAAAATTTTTTAGATAGGCAAAAAGATGATGATATAGAAAAAAAGCTTATTTCCCATGCTTGTTTTTCTATCAGGATGAGATGAAAATAAGGCTTAGTTTTTTCAGTCTCTTTAAAATTGGTAGAATTTGAGCACTTTTTCTGCATTCGTTAACGTTAACTAAAAAATAATGATTTCAAATGTGATTGTCAAGCAAAATTTAAGGCAAGAAAGAAATTTTTTTCATTGGAATGAAATTTAGGCAATATTATCTAATTTAAAATAGTTATCGTTAACTAGATTTTTTGAGAACAAGATTTTAAGGCTTAATGTTAGGAGTCATTCTTCCCAATTCGTGATGAGAAGAAATGGAGTTTTATTTTTCGGAAAATATTTGAGCACAAGATTTTGTGTCAAATTAATTTGTGTCCCTGCTTTACCCGAAAGATTACCTTCTTCTAAACAGCCCTTTTCCATTAAAAGCTTATCCTCTCTATTTTTTCCTATTGGTGATTCAATAGATTTTTCATGCAAATAAAGAGACTTAAATTATTAAAAAAATTATGATTAGATTAAATTTAGTATATTGGTTATGCGATTTTACCTCAATTAAAACAGGTTAAAATAAAAGATGAAAAATTGATGTAATCCAACATTAAAGTTTTTGACCTTTTTTAGTGATACTCAAATTAGATTTTGGTAAATTATGATTGGGTTATTTTCGAACATAAATAGCAGGAAAAATTTATTAGCTAGGAATGAGGACAATGAATGAGATGCGAGCCGGGGTATTGTCGGGTGTGGGACGCTTGGAGATAATAGAGGTTACTCGCCCCCAAATATCATCACCTCAAGAAGTTCTTCTTCGAATTGAGACAATTGGAATATGTGGGTCAGACCTTCATTATTTTAGAACCGGCCGGATCGGAGACCAGGTTGTGGACTTCCCCTTCATCATCGGACATGAAGCCGTGGCGGTAGTAAAAGAAGTTGGATCTAACAAGGGAGATTTACGACCGGGAGATTGGGTGGTCATTGACCCCGCTCTTTCTTGTGGTCGATGTGACCAATGCCGGGCCGGACGTTCCCACACTTGCCGCCAGCTTAGGTTTTTAGGCTGTCCCGGTCAGCGAGCTGGGTGTCTGCAAGATTACCTAGTTCTTCCTCGAAATAACTGCTTTAAAATTAATGAAGAAGAATCTACCTTAGGCATTCTGGTGGAACCAATTGCTATTGCCATCTATGCCCACCATCTTGCTGAGGGTGTCAGAAATAAAAAAGTTATCGTTTTGGGAGGAGGGCCCCTGGGACTGGTGGTGGCCTATATAAGTCGACAAAAAGGATGTCAATGGCTGGGAGTTACAGATAAAGTTGATGCTCGATTAGAAGGAGCTAGAAAGGTAGGAGCCGATTGGATTGGAAATCCACTTGACCAAAATATCATTAAAGAAGTTGAATCAATAAATCCTGAGCAAGTAGACATTATCTTTGAATGTTGTGGCCAACAAGAAGCACTTGATCAAGCAGAAATACTTTTAAAGCCGGGGGGAAAGTTAGTGATTATCGGTATTCCCGAAGCGGATCGCATCTGGTTTAATCCGCACCTTCTTCGACGAAAAGAAATTGAGATTATTAATGTTCGTCGCCAGAATAATTGTATTCCAGGAGCGATTCAGTTTCTTCAGAGCCATGCTTCCTCTCTTCGTTTCCTGATTACCCATCGCTATTCCTTAAACGAAATTCAAGAGGCATTTGAAGTTGCCTCTAATTATAAAGATGGGGTAATCAAAGCCGTTATCGATCTCTGAACCTAAATATTCTTAGTTTAATCCAAATCCAAGTTGTTTTAATCTTTTTGGCCAGCCTAAATCTGTTTCAGTATTTGATAGATGTGATTTTTTAATTAAGAATCTGTCTGTAACATATTTTCATGAAGCTCGTTAAGTTTTTGTTTTAAAATCAAAACCAAGCTAATTAAGTCAGACTCTTTGGCTACCATCAAACGGGTAAAAGTTTTATCCTGGTGAAATCAGGGCCCTAGAAAAGTTAATCATTCGGCTCAATAGCAGAATTTTTATTCTGGCCAAATTGCAAATTCACATTTAAGCCAAATTTTAAGTATCAGTAAATTACTAGGAATTCAGATGATAACTTAACTGCCTCTTTTTAAAATCGAAAATAAATCGAAAATAGTCTTCATCTATTGACTCTATTTTGCCTCAGTAAACAAGACTTCTCAACCCTGAGAACAGCTAACAGATAGATGATTAACACCCCAAGGTTCAGATTTTTTCTGATTAAATAAATAAAATATGAGTCACCACTATTTTTATTTTTTAATCCATATGAACTCCTTAATTAATACGAAATACGAAATACTTTATTCTACAGAATCATTTCTTCTAATTATTATTCAATTTTTGGCGATACAAATAATTTCCACCGGAATATTGCGGTTCTCTACTTGAATTTCAACTCCTCTGGCTAACTGTTGAGCTGATAAGATATCTTTTTCGCGCCCATCAATCACTACTCGGTAAGATCCAGGCCGTAATCCATCTAAATATAATTTAGTGAGGTGAGGTTGCTCATAACGGCTTTCGATAACAAATTTGAGGTAATTTAAATTCTTGTGGATGATAATTGGGGGAGAAGAAGTAAAGCCATCTCTCTCTAAGTTCATGTGAAGCTTAACATGGACTTTTATTAAATGAAATCTCTGGCGGAGGCCATCTAAAGAATATATCTTCAATTCATGGCCTGATTCTTCCAGCTTTCCTCCATAACAGATGAGGCCAAAGAGAGGATCTTGGGCAATAATAGTCGCCGCCGTCCTCAGGGCAGCCCCAAAACCCAGATCTATCTCGGCACTGTATCGCCAGGCGCCTCTTTTTTGTTCGTTTCCTAACCAGGTCCGACCATAGGCTTCGGTGACGAAAGCGCTGCCGGCCGCCCCATCATTTTCCTTTACGGGCCACCAGTAGCCATAGTTACTTTCCTCATCTCCAGCATTCATCAGAGCCCACGAGCTCAAGAACGAGGCATACCCTAACCGGAGAAAAGGGTAGAGATTTTCTGCATAATAGAGACCATAATCAAGAATTGACCATCCACCCATCTGAGACATGTAGCGCAATCTTTTCTCGCCACCAAGCTGATAATAAGATGTTTCCAGCCATCCTCGAGTGGCAATGTTTAAGGCGATTTCTTTCTCCATGAATTGCTTGACTTCATCTAAGGTCACTTTTAAGGTACTATTCCCTTCCTTTAGCTGGTGATAAGCATATTTAGCCAAAGCATGGTAAGCTTCAAATCCAGTGGGATCAAATGGATATTCAGAGTGGAATAAATTTGGATCATCTTTGATGAAGTGTTCAATTTTTTTCTCCCATCTTCTTTTTAGCCACTCAGCTTTTTCCTTCCAGCCACGCTTCTCAAGATCCTGGATAAGAAAATTAATGACCATTTCATCCATGGTCCCAAGATCAAGAGCTGACCAGTGAGCCAGTTCAAGAGGAAGGGTAAAGTAAGCTTTAGCTGTTCCAAATGCCCTCTCTAGGTAACCATCAGCATCTAGATAGTGGACCAGTTCCGGGTAAAATTGAGCCAGCCGATACATGCTCCAGTATAAGTTGATGACATGAGGGTAATCGAAAACTCTCCAAAGATGACCAACCCATCCTTCCCGGTCGGTTGGGCCAGCTTCCCGGTTTGTCTTCCAATCCGGGATCCCATAAACTCCGTAGGGATATGTTTCTTGGTTGGTTCGCTGGAGCTTACCCCAAACAAAATTTTTGATGTAGTATTCCACCGCTTCTATCTCCTCTGGCTCGGGCCAGCCAACATTCTTGGCCGCTACATAAGGTGCCTTACCTAATCCGGGATCATCGCAAGAGAGGACATATCGTTTGAGCCCATCTCTTTTGTCCGGGTTCAGAAGGATCTTTTTTTTCATGTCCCATTCTGAAAATAAACCATCATACCACTTACTCGGATCTCGATGTTGCTGTTTATTGACCAGAAAGGAGGCTCTTTTTTTGATGAGAGTTTCCAAGGGTTGGGTGATGAAAAATTCCAAAAACATTCGTTTCCCATCATCCCAGCTAACAGTGATTTTATTTTCGCCTAGTTTATTAAATTTAACTCGGTAAATAATGTGTCCTGAGGATTTCTCGGTAATTTTTTCAATTTGAGTGTGAGTGGGAAATTCTGGGATAAGGTTATAATTATTTTTCGTCCTTATGGCTAGCCGGGCCGCTAGGTTTAAAGGCAGAGTCATCCCGGGGACAATTTCCACGTCAAACAAATTATTTTCAACCAAAGCATCACGGACGCCCTGATAGCCATCCACCCACGTAAACTTAAATATATAGGTGATTTCATCCTGAGGAGAGAATTTGGGAGTAAGGATAAGGCTGGTGGAATCTTGACGCCAATTGCCTCCCTTTTTAATGGCCTCATCAATGGTTAATTTTGAATGCAGATAGACGCCCCTTCGGTCTATGTACTCGAGTTTGGCGGGCTTAAAATTTCGTTCCATCCGGGCATCTTCGAACAAAGGGCATTCTTGAACAGGTGTCATAAGTAAGAATCGCCCCTGGCTGTTAGGTCTCATCCAAAAAATAAATGACCCATGACCAGAGATAAATTGGTGGGGATAAACCCTTTTGGTGTACATGATTTCTTTATCCCATCGTGGTTGGGTATTAAATGGTAATTCTAAAATAAAATCACCGATTTCTAAAGGCTTATGAGTGAGATTGCGCAAATGAAGTGTCCAGTAGAGAGCCTGGCCCATCACTCGAAAACGTTGAGTAAATTCCAAGTCAGCAAAATAATCATCCCATCCGGATTCGTTATATATAATCAAAAAATGAGGTGTTGTTTCTTCATTGTCTGGGGATGAGCTTATAATTCGTCGGCGGGTTGGAGGAATATTTTTGGTCGAGAATTCTTGCCATTTTCCGCCTTTCATCCGGTAGCGCACTACCACATGACCAAGGGTGCTGCCTTCTTGGATAAATTCGGTGTCAAATCGATCGCCTCTTTCCTTTAAGCTAATAATTCCCTGCGAGCCAAATTGCAAAAGGAATGGAGATGAGGAGGGTTTACTTTCCTCATAATCGGCCATTTGAGGAACTTTAATTATCATCAGGAAAGAAATGATTAGAGTAAGTTTTATTAAAGGAACTTTGATTTTTCTTAAAAAAAACATCTTGTTTCTCCTATTCTTTGACAAAAACAAAATTACTATTAATAGTGCATTGTTTGAAGTTGCTTTTATTTAAAACAATATTTAAAACTAAAATTAATTCCCATAAACTTAATATCACAATTCTTGGTTTATGCTTAAAAAATGAAATTAATTCTCTTCCATATTGGATGGGTTAATCAAAACAAAGTTTACCGGTGGCAAGATAGACAATGGTCCGGAGATAATCTAATATGCCTGAACCAATAAGCTTTCTGCAGGACGCCGAAGGTCCCAAGGCGAAAGTGAAAATGCTAGGCTCTACGATATTTATTCCTTTCAATTTGGTATCCATGAGGAATCTTACCACACCTTAAGGCCTTTCTTAATTCCTTTCTATCCATACAATATGGAAGAGAACCATAAAATTTACCTCTTTGTAAAAAAATTAGCTTAAAAAGAACGCAATTGTTTCTCATGTTGTTCTTAAACGAGAAGCTAAAGATTACATAAGTATCAAAACACACCATGGCTAATTCTTACGTTAATGACTTATAAGATTCAACTCTGGTATATGAAATTATCTGACCGATTATTCCACTGGATCAGCGTTGACCGAGGGCAGCCATTTTTTTAATTTCTCTTTAAGGTCTTGGTATTCTGGTTGTTGGGCTAAATTATAGTATTCATCAGGATCTGAGTCATGGTCATAAAGTTCTTCCGAGCCGTCAAAATAATGGATATAGCGCCATCTCTCGGTGCGAAGAGCATGATTGTTTTTTCCCCAAGTGGATAGAGCGGGCCACGGCCAGTGGGCAGATGGATTTCGAAGAAGAGGACGAAGGGAACGGCCTTCTAGTTGGTTGTTGGGAGGTAATTGACAGACATCAACTAAAGTCGGGTAAATATCAAGAAGGCTAACCGGCCGAGAACAACGAGAATTAGGCTGAGTTAAACCAGGAACAACAAGAATGAGAGGAACACGAGTTGATTCTTCCCAGAGAGTAAATTTTTCCCAGTGCTCTTTCTCCCCGATGTGCATTCCATGGTCGGACCAAAGGACAATCACGGTGTGGCGGGCGTAAGGGCTTTCTTCGAGGGCAGTAAGGAGACGGCCGACTTGAGCATCGGAGAAACTGATACTGGCTAAGTAAGCCTGAACAGCTTGTTTCCAGAGTTTGTTTTTTAGGATCCATTGATGCCAAGACCGCCGGACCCATTTTTTCGCCACCGGCGAACAGTCTTCTAGATCGTTTTCCTGAATTGGAGGGAGGGTGATTTTATTCAGAGGATAGAGATCATAATATTTCTTGGGAACAAACCAAGGAATGTGAGGTCGATAAATTCCGACGGCTAGGAAAAAGGGTTGCTCATGATTTTTCTTAAGTTGAGAAATAGCCCAATCCACCACTTGAGTATCAGCCATTTTCTTCCCCTTTTCTTCGATGGGACCCCAGTCAAAAAAGTAAGGGGGACGGCCCTTGGTATTGCGGCCCACCATAGGTGGCCAAGTAACTGTGCCAAATTCATCGATCTCGGCTTCTTCCGGCCAGATAGAATCGGGGAGAGATCGTTTTTTTGAAGGGAAATATTCATCCCAGATGGAGAAATCATTCTCATCGAAGCCATAGTCTTTCTGAATCCAGGAAAGACAATGGAAGATTTTACCTCCACCTAACACCCGGTAGCCATGTTGTTTAAAATAAGCAGGGAGCATGATGGCTTTTTGGAGGGCAGGTGAGTTTCGCCAGTGATGGCGGTTGTGGTAAACTCCTGAAGTTGAGGGGCGGATTCCGCTTAACAAACTTGTTCGCGACGGGTTGCAAGCCGGAGCTGAACAATGAGCATTGGTGAACAGCACTCCTTTAGCCGCCAGCTTGTCAATGTTGGGGGTAATGACATTCGGTCGACCTCCAAGACAATTGGCCCAATCATTTAGATCATCGACGGCGATGAATAACACATTATAAGGGCGGCGAGATTGACAATTAATAACCCATGATGGAAGAGTCAAAGTAACAGCTCCTAAGCTCAAGGTTTTAATGAATTCCCGCCGGGAAAGACGGGAAAGGGAAGTAGTTTTCATTATCCTTCTCCTCTTATGAAATGTTATGGAAGGACATAACATTTTTTTTATTATATTCTGGTTAATCAAAAAATCAATGTTAACGTTAACAAATAAAAATTTTTTTGTTATGATGAAAAAAGACGGATGTGGATTGAACTAAAGGTCAACTCTTTTCTGAAAGAGAGGAATAGAATATCTTTTTGCCTTAAAAATAAATTGTCTTGGTGGCCGAAAATAGACCTGGGCAAAACTTTTTCTTTGCCAAAAGTTAACTTTTCCTCAGATGATGATTTGAACTTACATTGATGAGAAAATTTTCTATTAGCTTGTTGTCAATTTTTATGAATTTATTCTACCTTAAAGGAGAGATAAACTAATAGAGCGGAAAATTTTAATCAGGAGGACAAAATCTAACTGACAACTTTTTTTAAGTGATAATTTTTTATGCTAATTAAAACCTTAAGACTAAGTAACATTAAGTAAAATAATGAAAAAGAAGGGACTTCACCTAGGCCCAAAGATTACTCGCCGGGAATTTTTAAAGAATGCCAGCGTCGCTTTAGCAGGAACAGCAGCAAGTTTTCCCGTCTTTAACCTTTCCTGTCGGAGCAAACCTTCTTCTTTCAACCGACCCAACATTCTGTTTATCACGACCGATTACCAGCGTGGCCTCGACCTCCCCTGGGGACCGGCTAGAAATTTTTTACAGATGCCTTACCTGCAACGTCTGGTTGATGAAGGAGTGAATTTCACCCGTTATTTCAGCACAGCACCCATCTGTATGCCCGCCCGCTACACTTTGATAACTGGCCAGTATCCCCATACTCATGGCCAACAGGATAATCAAGCCCGTTGGGTGCCCGATGAAAGTCCAATTTTAATGGTCCTTCTTCGAGAGGCGGGGTACTACACCATCGGAGTGGGAAAGATGCATTTTTATCCCTGGCCACGGCTGGCGGGCTATCATCGACGAATAATTGCTGATCGCAAGGGAAATTGGATTGGAGATAACGAACGCCAAGACGATTATGCTTTGTTCCTAGCCAAACATGGTTTGACCCGTTGGGATTATCTCAAGTTGCAATCAGAAGGGGATATTTTCGGAGTCTATGACTGGCCCTACGATGAATCGCTTCATATTGATGCTTATGTTGGTCATCAAGCGGCCAAGGTCATTGAAAATGGAGAATTACCTTCTCCCTGGTTTATGTGGGTGTCTTTTAATGGTCCTCATAATCCCTGGGATCCTCCTTCCCGATGCTCACAGTTTTATTTGTCTCAAGAGCTTTCCTTAGGTCATACTTTTCCTGGTGAGCTTCGAACCAAACCCAAAGACCATACACGACTCCGGTATAATTATACTCCTCAGGTTGTTGACCGGATTGATCGGAATCGGGCGAATAGAGATAGGATTTTACATCGTATCTTGGCCGGACATTATGGGAATTTAAGTTTTATTGATGAACAGGTAGGAAAGATTCTCTCCGCCTTGGAAAAGAAAGGCGAATTGGATCGAACCATCATCATCTTCTCTAGTGACCATGGCAGCCACCTCGGTGACCATGACTTAATCCATAAAGGAACTCACTATGATACTTCAACCCGGGTGCCTTTTGTTGTCTGGAACCCAAGGCTCATCCGGAGACCAAGAGTTGTGTCTGGTTTTGCTGGTCATGTCGACTTTCTTCCCACGATCTTATCTCTGGTAGAAAGGCCAATTCCACCTGAAGTAGAAGGCAAAGATTTGTCTCCTCTTATCTTGAAGAAGGCTTCTTCTGTTCAAGATCGAGTGATTATCGAGATTCGGTGGGGGACAGCCATAATCACTAACCGCTGGAAAATGAGCATTTATCCCCGAGATGGAGATGGGGACCTCTATGACTTAGCCAAAGACCCTTATGAACTTCATAATCTTTTTTATTCTCCTGAGCACGAAAAGATCAAGAACACTTTGTTAAACGAGATGAAGGCAGTCAATCTCCATTTGGAAGAAGAATTAGTAAAAGGTCCTACCCAAAGAATGCCCCCTCCCCGACAAATATATTGGAAATCAGGAGCAGGTTTTAATCCCAAGCCAGCCCCTAATTTCCAGGGAAAAAAGATCAGAATTAAAACGACTATCAACAAAATTGGCCGAAGTCCTTTAAATGGCATCCTCGTTCATCAAGTCCGAAGTCAGGAAACTAACGGCTATGTATTTTATGTTGAGGATGACCGACCAATTATGAGTGTTCTTATCTGGGGGAAAGTTTATGTGGCTGTATCATCAGTAAGGTTATTGCTGGGAAAGACGGTTCTCGAAGGTATTTTAGAAGAAGATGGAACGATAATCATCCGTCTGAACCATCGAGTGGTGGGGCAGGGCAAAGCTCCCGGAGTTCTTCCTGTCCAGCCAGGTCATTCAGATGTTGTTCCTTGTGGTCAACTTTATATCGGGCAACTCCCTGATGATTATCAAGAGAGAAAACATTTCGTTTCTGGGAGTCTCAAAAAAAATTTAAAAGAAGTATTTCTAAGCTTTGAGGAGTTGGCAGGGTAGTGGAAAATTAGATGTTTTAGCCTGAGATTCTACATGATGGAAAGAATTTGAATTAAGGAAAATGAACTTAATAAACATTTCTTAAATCAAAAATTGCAGAAATGAAAAGAGTCATGTCTTTTATTTTACTTTTCACTTTTTTTTCTGTTGTTTTTAAGTTTTTACCGGCCCAAGAGAAGATTAAGGAGCTTTTTATTAAACCTGAATTGCTTCAGGGATTATCCTGGCGGTCTATTGGGCCGGCTCATTTTGGTGGCCGGGTGGCTGATGTGGCTGGCATCCCCGGCGATCCCCGACATCTTTTTGTCGCCCATTCTTCGGCAGGGCTATTCGTTTCTCATAATGGAGGGACTACTTTTACTTCTATTTTCAATCAAGGGAATACTCTGTCCATCGGCGCCATCGCCATTTCCCCTTCTCATCCTGAAATTATCTATGTCGGAACAGGTGAAGGAGACCCCCGTAACAGCGCCTCATTCGGAGATGGCATTTACAAGACAGAAGATGGAGGGCAGACATGGGTCCATCTTGGCCTTGAAGATGCTGAGCGATTTTCAAAAATAATCCTTCATCCTCAAAATGAAAACATAATTTTTGCCGCGGCCATGGGCCATGCATGGGGTCCTAATGAAACAAGAGGGCTTTTCCGTTCTTTGGATGGAGGAAAAACTTGGGAAAAGATTCTTTATGTCAATTCGACAACGGGGTGTAGTGACGTCTGCTTTGACCCTGAAAATCCGAATATCATTTATGCCGGTATGTATGATTATCTTCGCCAACCGTGGCACTTCCGAAGCGGAGGACCAGGAAGTGGTTTGTATCGCTCCTCAGATGGAGGGGAGACCTGGACTAAACTAACTAACCCCGAGCTTCATAATGGCCTGCCAGGCGGCAAGTTGCTGGGGCGTATCGGAATAGCTGGGAGCCAGAGCAATCCGGAGGTGGTCTATGCCATCATCGAGTCTCAAGAGCCAGGGGTTCTTTGGCGCTCAGACGATAGAGGAAAGACCTGGAAAATGGTCTGTGCTGAGCAGCGAATCAATAACCGCCCCTTTTATTATTCTGATATAAGAGTTGATCCCACCGATGAAAATACAGTCTACGCCTTGGCTGGTGAGCTCTGGGTCTCCCATGATGGCGGGCGTAATTTTTCTCGACTCGGAGACTATTGGGGGCGTTTCGGAGACAATCATGCCCTCTGGATAGATCCTAAAAATCCATTTCGGCTTCTTCTTGGTAATGATGGAGGTTTCTTTATTTCTAATGACCGAGGTCAAACCTGGCGGTTCGTAAATAACATGCCTTTTGCTCAAGCCTACCATGTGGGAGTGGATATGGCTGAGCCATATCACGTCATGGGAGGCTTTCAGGATCATGAAATCTGGTGGGGACCCAACGAAAAATGGAACGAAATTGGAGTCACTCAAGGTGATTGGGTGAGGCTCAGAGACATGGCTGATGGGATGTATGCTTTAGCTGACCCGCGGGACCCAAATATTATTTATTACAATGGCCATTTTGGAGATATAACCCGAGTTGATTTAAAAACTGGGGAAGAGCGTTTTATTCAACCTTACCCCGTTGGACCTACGGGTTGTAGCGCAGCTTTGGAGCTTTTTCGGTTCAATTGGAACTCGCCTATTCATATGTCTCCAACTAATCCCGATGTGATTTATTATGGAGGAAACGTTATTTTTAAAACTACCGACGGCGGAGAAACCTGGTCCATTATCAGTCCTGATTTGACAACTGCTGATCCCGAAAAAATGAAGCTAAGTGGTGGCCCTATTACGCTTGATAACACCAGGGCTGAATTCCACTGTACCATCTTAACTATCGCAGAAAGCCCTGTTGACTCTCAAGTGATTTGGGCTGGCACCGATGACGGCAATCTTCAGCTTACCCGAGACGGAGGAAAAACCTGGACAAATGTCTCGAAAAATATACCCGGACTTCCTTCTAATGCCTGGATGGCCTCGATAAAAACCTCCTGGAAAGAGGCCGGCACGGCCTATCTGGCGGTTGATCAACATCGGCTTGATGATTTTCAACCTTATGCCTTTGTAACTACCGATTATGGCCAGACTTGGAAGAACATATCTTCGGGATTGAGAGGTTATGTTCATGTCGTGGCCGAGGATCCCCGGTCGCCAAATCTCCTTTTTGCCGGGACAGAGTTGGGAATTTTTGTTTCTTTTGATCGCGGTCAATCTTGGTCAGATCTTCGTCTTGGTCTACCTCCCTTGGCTGTCAGGGACTTGGTGGTTCATCCCCGTGACAATGACCTGGTTATCGCCACTCATGCCCGTGGATTTTATATTCTTGATGACATTACTCTTCTTCAAGAGCTGGCCAATGTCTACGAAAAAGACTTCTTTCTTTTTCTTCCTCTTCCTGCCATTCGTTACACTCCGGTTAGCGACACCAGTACGGTTGGCGATCATGTTTTTGTGGGTAAAAATCAGCCTTATGGTGCTCTTATCTCCTATTGGGTCGGAAAACCTGAATGTTCAGAGAAGAAGGTAACTGTCGAGGTTATTAACTCTAAAGGTGAAGTAATTGCCCGTTTCCTTGGACCTGCTCAAGCAGGAATAAATCGAGTGGTGTGGAATTTGAGAGAAGATATTATGAGAGGGGAAAGAGTTGCTGGGGATGAGAAATGGTATCAACCCCTTCGTCACGGCCCTCGTGTTCTTCCGGGAAAATACTGGGTTCGCCTCACCTATAAAGGTTACTCCCAAAAGCAATCTTTGGTGGTCAGACTTGATCCGAGAATTAAGGCCAAGGGAGATGATTTAGAGATTTATTATGATGCTGTTACTCGTCTGGTTAAGATGGAGTATAAAATAAATCAAGCCCTTTTTGAGATTGATGAAATAACCCATTCTCTCGAAACTCGGCTTACAAAATGTAAAAAGGAAGAAAAACAAAGACTAATCACCATTTTAGGCCAACTTAGTGCCCTTCGCTTTGACCTTCAACCCCATCGGAATGATCCTGATCATCTTAATCTAAGAGGAAAGACTGGCTGGCTTTTGAAGCAAGTCAGAAATTACACTGGAAGGCCGACCAGGGCTCAATTGGAGTGGATGGCTAAATTTGAAGGATATCTTGATGATATCCTCAGGGAATTCAATCAACTTAAAAGCGAATGGGCAGAAATGAGTGACTAATAAGCATGAGCTAAATAGAAAAAGAGTTATGGGGTGCTTATTATTTTTTTAGGAAATTGTTTTAAGGAGAGATGAGAATGAAAAATGTTTTTATGGATCAGCAAGGGAGAAAGAATCCCCTGAATCGGCGGGATTTTTTAAAGAGGATGGGAGTTTTAGCTTTCTCTTCATCGTCTCTTTTTTATCCATCAAAAAAGGTTAGAGGTTTATTTCGAAATGATTACCCAGCCGAAAAAAGAGTTGTTGAAACCAAAGGAAAGATGGTCCTTCTTCCTTTTGACTACCAAGGAGTAACTCTTCTTCCCAGTCGGTGGCAAAAACAGTATGCATCAGCTCGCGAGTTTTATTTTAATGTTTCCGATGATGATATACTTTGTGGTTTTAGACGAGCTGCAGGATTGCCAGCGCCCGGAAAGCCATTAGGAGGATGGGCGAGTCGAGATTCTTCGGTTATCTTCGGCCAATGGCTTCAAGCCATGGCTCGGACTTCATCGGCTACCGGTGATGAGGAACTCCGGGCTAAAGCAGTGAAATTGGTTGAAGGATGGGCTAAGACTTTAGGTCCCGACGGAAATCCTCGGATGGGTCATTATCCGTGGGAGAAGATGGTTGGGGGGCTCAGTGATATGGTTCAATATGCTGATTATGATGAAGCTGCCCGGTGGCTGGAAAAAATCGTTGATTGGGGTATCGTCCATCTGGATCGGACACGAACACCGGCTGCGAGAACACCATGGGAGCTTCACTCAGGTAAACCTTTAGAGTGGTATACGTTAAGCGAGAATCTTTATCGGGCTTATTTAGTCACCGGAAAAGAGAAATACAAGGAATTTGGCGATGTCTGGAGGTATGATCATTACTGGAATAAGTTTGCCCTGACGAATAATCCTCCTGATGCCTATGGAGTTCATGCTTACAGTCATTGTAATTCTTTTAGTGGAGCGGGAATGGCTTATCTTCTTGAGGGAGAAGAGCGGCTCCTTCAAATGATGCAGAATTTCTATGATTTTCTGCAAAACTCTCAATGTTATGCCAGCGGCGGTTTTGGCCCTGCCGAACGATACGTTATCAACGATGGTGCCTTAGGCGATTCCCTCGAAACGAGAATCGATAGCTTTGAAGCCCCCTGCTGTACCTGGGCATCTTTTAAATTAGCTAAATATTTGATGACGTTCACCGGAGAAGCACGCTACGGAGACTGGATTGAATTGCTTTTATATAATGCTATCGGAGCTGCTCTCCCGATTTTTGGAAATGGACAACATTTTTATTATGCCAATTATAATTTAGGTGGGGGGCGTAAAATTTATTCTCGAAGCACTTACACTTGCTGCTCAGGCACTTACTTTCAAAATGTAGTCGAGTACCATAACTTAATTTATTTCTATGACCGGGACGGCGTTTATGTAAACCTTTATCTTCCTTCCCAACTTCAATGGCCAGCTAGAGCTGGAAAAGCAATCATTAAAATGACCACCAATTACCCGGAGGAAGAAAAAATCAATTTATCGATTCAGCCCGAAATACCGATGAAATTTAAGCTCCATTTTCGAGTTCCTTCGTGGTCGAAGAACATGCAGATTAGAATTAATGGTTTGCTGGTGGAGGCAAAAACCAAGCCGGGTCATTGGACAACCATCGAGCGTATGTGGTCTCCAGGGGATAGAATAGAAGTTATAATTCCGCTCTTTTTCCGACGGGTGGCCATCGATAAGTGGCATCCTCAAAGAGTAGCTATTCGTCGTGGACCGGTGGTCTACGCTCAACAGGTTGTCCATAAACATATGATTGCCCTCCCCCAAACTAACGAAGAACTTAATGATTGGTTAGTTCCGACCGACAGACCGACTATTTTCAAATATAAGGATCAGGAACAAGCTTCCCAACGTGATGATTTTAAGCCTTTCTACGAATTTGGCCATCTAGAATCTTACCGGATGTATTTTGACCCGAAACTAAGGCGAGTTTTATGGTAGGCTCAGGAGTAAAGGGTAGAAAAATTAAGGGTGAGCCAGAATTATCGCAATAGTAAACAAAAAGAGGTGAGATGGAGATAAGAGTATTAGAAGGAAAAAATTTATGTTGATCAAAATTAATTGGTGCTTAAACGCCGAGATAATTCCCTCTTTACCAGAAGAAACGTGGAGTAATTGGGTCCTAAAATTATGTGGCTAGCAACAAATCGAGGACTAATATATTGCTTTCATCATTTTTGAGGGGGTAACAATTGGTTGGGTCTGTTCAAATTTATTTAAAAAGGATGAATTCTTCAAGGTTTAAAAAAGGGTGGTTTTTAGTTTTTATATTACTCAATTTTACATCATCTTTAATTTTTCCGATGGATGTTTTTCAGGAAGCTCTCCAGAAAGGAATAAAGCTTCGCTCTCGCCCCCTTCTTGATTTTCCGATTAAAAAAGAATTTCATGTGCGGGATTTCGGAGCGATTGCTGATGACCGTTTTCCCGATACTGAGGCTATTCAGTCAGCTATTGAGGCTGCTATCCGCAGTCAGGTTCCAGCTCGCGTCGTTTTTGACCGAGGTGTTTATCGCTTAAATTTCCCGGAAGGAAGAGATGCACTGCGAATCGAAGATGCCTCTGACCTCATCATCGATGGCCGGGGCTGTGAATTTGTCCTCATGGAACCTGATAAACAGTTGATAGGACTGAGAAACTCAAAAAGGATCATTCTTAAAGATTTCTCCGTTGACTTTGAAGTTTTGCCTCACACTCAAGGTTGGATTACAGCGGTCGATCGAAAGGAAGGGATGATCACCGTGAGGCTAGACCCAAATTTTCCAGATTTAGATCAACCCCATTTTCGAAAAGCCGACTACAAATGGGGTTTTATCAAGGACAGGAATAATCCAGTGGCGTTTAAGGAAGGCACCGAGTATCGGCTTTATCTTACTGAATGGACTAAGATAGCTGATCATACTTATCGACTTAAAGTCCGGCATAAAATTAAACTTCAGACGGTCGAAGTTGGCGATCCTTATGTCCAAATTTCGCGCATAGATGGTGCTCTCTTCCATGCCTCTCGATGTGAGGATGTAACTTTTTTAAATCTTCGAATTTACTGCTCTTCCAACGCTTTATTTGCCACCAGCTACTGTAGCCGACCTAATTTTATTCGGATTAATGCTTCCCCCCGCCAGGGTCGCTGGTTAACTTCAGGGGCCGATGGTTGCTTTAATTTTGGTGGGCGGGAAGGCCCTTGGGTTGAAGACTGCTATTTTGAGTCCCTCGGGGATGATAATTTAGTGATTAAGGGTTATCGGGCTTATTGTGTTAATGTTGTTGATCCCTATACTTTCGACTTAGTCCATGCTACCCTGCGGTTTGTCAGGCCTCAGCCTGATTTTGAATTCTACCGAAAGCAAGATAAAGAGAACAAATGGATGGTAAAACCAGGTGATACTTTAACTGTGCTTGACCCGGTTAAGAGAGAAATTGTGGCCAACCCGGTAGTCGTTGAGGTTGCTAGTTTAGACTATGGAGTAAGAGTCAAAGTTGATCGCCGAATTCCCGACCTCCGACCCGGAACAGATTATGAGAATTCCCTCTCCTTTTTCAATGAAGATGCTTGCTTACCCGGTTTTGTGGTCATCAACAATGTTTTTAAAAGTGCCGTCCGATTTGGTTGCTTAGTTAAAAGTCATGATGGAATGATAGCGGGCAATTTATTTGAACGCCATAGTGATCAATCTATTTGTATTCTGAATACTTATCAAGAATTTAATGGCATTCCCTCCAATTTACTTATCAAGGATAACACTTTTAAGTTAGCCAGCGGTTGGCCAGTGAAAACTGCCCAAACCGCTCAACATAAATTAAATCCCAACCGCAATATTTTTGGAGTTGTTCAGAGTTCGGTTAACTGGCCCGTCGGGCAGTGGGATATAGAGGAGGCTGCTTTTCGAGAGATTAGGAATATCTCCATCGAAAATAACCGATTTATTAATTGGTGGCAAAATCCTGCGGTGGTGATTAATAATGGTCTCCACGTAGTGATAAGGGGAAATTATTTTGAGTTGGACGAATATCATGCCCAGACCGCCCTGACGGGTGTCCCTTTAGCCATAAAAATTGTCAATTCAACGGGTGTTCAAGTAGCCGATAATGTCCTTAATGGTCCTAATTTAAATCCCAAAGAAGGCATAAAAATTATCAGCTCAACGGCCGTGCGACTCAAGAACAATCGGAAAAGCCAGCGATGATGTTTAAGGAATATGGTGGGGTTTGAATAAAAGAAGTTAACTATAAGAAAAAAAAGATTTAATAGAAGAGATGTTTGAAAAAAAGGAATAGAAAAATGATTATCTTCATTATTACCAAGGAATAAATATTATTAAGGAATCGATATTATTAAATTAATAAAAAAAAATAATTTAAAAGGAGTTGGCGATGAAAAAAAATTTGATAATTGTCATCACCGTTTGTTTGTTATGGCCTGGGTTTATTCAAGGCGAAGCGACCCATCCCCAAATTAAAGACTTTGAAGCCAAGCTTCTGAAAGCTCGACTGGTTGACCTTAGTCAGGTGCGTCTTCTGGGAGGCCCTCTAAAAAAGGCTCAAGAAGTAGATGCTCAGTATCTTCTTCAACTCGAACCCGACCGGATGCTGGCTTATTATCGTCAAAGGGCAGGTCTTCCTCCCAAGGCCGAGCCTTATGATGGCTGGGATGGTGGTGGCCGGAACTTGACCGGTCACCTTGCTGGCCATTATTTATCAGCGGTAAGTTTGATGTATGCGGCCACCGGAGACGAGAGGTTTAAAGAGCGAGCAGACTACATTGTTAAGGAATTAAAAGAAGTCCAGGATAAACATGGCGATGGATACTTAAGCGCTTTAGAAGGCGGCCGGGAAGCTTTTGAACGTTTAGCGCTCGGGGAGATTCAATCGCGCGCTTTTGACCTCAACGGCCTCTGGTCCCCCTGGTACACATTGCATAAAACTTTTGCCGGACTGAGGGATGCTTATCGTTATACGGGAAACAAGATAGCGTTAGAAATCGAAGTTAGATTTGCCGAATGGGTAGAGCGCACCTTAGCCAATCTGACCCCTGCGCAAATCCAACACATGCTTCATACCGAATTTGGGGGGATGAATGAAGTTCTCGTTGACCTCTATGCTGATACTGGAGATCAACGATGGCTGGACCTTTCCTTTAAATTTGAACATGATGATTTCTTACGCCCTCTCCAGCGCCATCAAGACAACTTAGCCTGGAAGCACGGCAACACTCAAGTGCCCAAGCTGATTGGTTCGGCCGATCGGTTTGGCTATACAGGCAAAGCAGCCGATATCATCGCCGCTTCTTTTTTCTTTGACCAGGTAGCCCAGCATCATAGTTTTGCTACCGGGGGACATGGTAAAGATGAGTATTTTGGACCACCTGACCAATTAAGCGACTTCATCGTCGGGCGAACAGCTGAAACCTGTAATGTTTATAACATGGTGAAATTAGCCCGCCGCTTATTTGAGTTTTTCCCCGATGCCCATTATGCTGACTTTCAAGAGAGAGCTCTCTTTAATCATATTCTGGCTTCCCTCGATCCGGAAACAGGAAGGATGTGTTATATGGTGCCCGTAGGCCAGGGTGTGCAACATGAATATCAGAACATGTTTCGGAGTTTTACCTGCTGTGTAGGTACCGGGATGGAAAGCCATGCTTTACACGGAAGCGGAATCTATTATCAGGGTGAAAACAAGCTTTGGGTTAACTTATATGTACCTTCGGAGCTTAACTGGGAAGAGATGGGAGCCAAACTTCGGATGAAAACTGACTTCCCCGAGGGAGAGGAGGCGGTTTTGGAACTTAGTCTCTCTTCGCCTCAGAAGTTCACCCTTCTTCTTCGGTGTCCATACTGGGTGGAGAAAGGTTTTGTTGTTTTGGTGAATGGGGAAAGAGTTTTCTCCGATGAAAAGAGGAGCTCTCCAGACAAATCACCGGAAAGTTCCTTGTACTCTCAAGAAATTCCTGGCTACCCTCTCTCGAGTTCTTACGTGGCTCTGGAGAGAACCTGGCAAGATGGAGACCAGATTGAAATCAAACTTCCCAAAACCTTTCGTCTGGAACCATTACTAGACAACCCCCGCCGGGCTGCTATCCTCTGGGGGCCTTTGGTTTTAGCTGGGGATTTAGGCCCTGAAATCCCTCGAAGTCGATGGACCAAGAGGCAAGCATCGTCCGAGGAAATTAAACTTAAGCCCGTTCCGGTTTTTGTGGCCGCTCATCTACCTCCTTCCGAATGGATAAAACCAGTACCTGGTGAACCAGGTCACTTTAGGACCGTTGGCGTTGGCCGGGAAGAAGATGTTGACTTGTATCCATTTTATCGACTTCACCGTCGCCGTTATGCTCTTTACTGGGACTTATTCACTCCCCAGGAATGGGAGAAGGAACAACAGAAAATATTAGCTGAGAAAGAAAGACTAAAAAGACTCGAAGAAGCCACTGTCGCCTACATCCAGCCCGGTGAAATTCAGGAGGATAGAAACTATAATTATCAAGGTGAAAATTCTTTTTCACTCCGAGTTAAAGAGCGTTCAGGAAGAGGTGGTCGCGGCTGGTTTTCTTACGATGTGGCGTATGAAGCCACTCAGCCTGCTGCATTAGTGGTAACCTATTATAGTGGGCCCACTCGGCGGGGAGTATCTAGGTTCAAAATTTGTATCGATGGTCAATTACTCAAGCGAGAAGAGATAAAATATTCGCCCCCGGCCCGGTTTTTCGATGTGGAATACCCTTTGCCCGCTCAATTAGTCAAGGACAAAAAGAAGTTAACCATTCGTTTTGAGGCCGAAGAAGGCAGTGAGATATCTCCCGTTTTTTGTCTGAGGTTAATCAGAAAATAGAAAAAAAAGAAGACCAGGAAAAATTACTGAAAGTTAATTAAGTTGAGTAATTTATAAAAAAATCTATTTCTCTTCAGATATATAACATGTTAGAATCAAAAAGAAGAAGAAACAGTCATGAAAGATTGGATCAAACAATTACTTCTTTTTTAAAGGATTCGAATTAATTTTTGTCTTTTACAATTTATGGATAGATCAGGTTAACAAATCTTGAATCCACTTTAGTATGGAAGCTATTACTCTTAAGAAGTAAAATTAAGAATAGATAAACATTTTGGTTTACTTAATCTTTTTTTCAAGATTGTAGTTATGTTAAAAAATCAAGAAAAAACTCTTAATAAAAAAATGCTAGACAAAATTTGGTTTGATGATGAGAGCTGGTTAAAAAATTTAGACATATTAAGAATAAAGATGTCTATAATACATCAGATTTCAGTTAGACAAAAGCAATTTTTCCCGCAGCAAGAAATATAATCTCCCCTTAAACCTTTAAATAAATATACTCACGGCTTTTTAACCACAATGATGTTAGGAATATTACTGTCTCTTAGCAGGTTATTGAAATCTTTGAGATCTTTATTAATGAGCTCGTTGAATTCGCTTTTATAAGAAGATAGTTGGCTGCATAGCACTTCATGAGCTTCCTTTTGTTGCGTAGTTGGGGCAAAATCAGATTGGGCTAGGCCGTAAGCAAGATTTGAGCATCTTAAGTAAAACTTTTCAGGCCAACGCAGACCATCTTGATCATAATGGCCTGAATATCCCACGGCAATGAAATTATCCTCTAAAGCAATAAATTTTTTATCCAGTTCTTTACTTTTCTTCAAGATTTGTTCAGCCTTTTTGTCACCTTCAAGGATTTCTTGTAAATCATAAATCTGCTTCCTGATCCATTCAATTTTATTGACCATTACGGCCACAGAATTCATATTCTCGTGAATCTCGAGTAGAATTTTTTGTTGAGCTTTAATGTCTTCTATGCTCCCTGCGGAATTTGGATCTTTTTTGACAATGAGTTTTTGAGTAAGTTCTTTTTCACCAACAGTGAGTTTAACTATATAAGTCCCGGGTATGACTTTGGGGCCTTCCCTGTCACCTCTATCTAAAAAAGGTCTCCATCCTTTTGATCCAACAACCACATGCGGATGTCCCACCGGACTTGTTCTCAGCTTAATCTCAGTGGATGGTTCATACCGTAAATCCCACCAAATACGATTAATGCCTTGTTTTTTAGGCCCTTTTAGAGTTCGTATCTTCTGGCCCTTTTCATCTAAAATGGTTATTTTAACCTCATCTTTGGTCTCAGTCTTTAAATAGTAATTAATAGAAGCTCCGTAAGGTGGATTTTTTCCCCGGCATTGGTCATGTGGATCGGCCACATGAGGAGCTTTATAGAGGAATCGATAGGCTGTCCTTGGAGCAAAAAGGTGGACATCGGATTTAAGAACCTCGGGAGTAAGCTGTTGGAGAGGTGTAATATCATCCAGAATCCAGAAACCCCGGCCATAGGTGGCAATGACCAGGTCGTTAAAATGTTCCTGGATGGTAAGCCAGTGGACTGGGGCATGAGGGAGGTTATTTTGCAGAGGAAACCAATTTTTACCATCATTGAAAGACACATACAAAGCATTCTCTGTACCCAAGTAGAGCAGACCCTTCCGCACTGGATCTTCCCTTAGGCAGTGGGCATAGCTCAACTCGCTCTTGGGAATATCGGAGCTAATTAGGGTCCAGGTTTTTCCATAGTCGGTTGTCTTGTAAACATAGGGATCTCTATTATTAACCTGATGGAAATCGAACGTTAGGTAACAGGTGCCAGCTTCGTATCGTGAAGGTTCTATATTGCTTACGGTTCCCCATGGAGGTAAGTTGGGGAAATTTTTAGTGACATTAGTCCAATGCAAGCCTCCGTCCCGGGTAACATGGACCAAGCCATCATTACTTCCCGCCCAGATTACTCCCTCTTCAAGAGGAGATTCGGCAATAGCGAAAAGACAACAACAATAAGTAGGAGGCGTATCGTCGCGGGTTATTCCTCCCGTTAGCTGTTGCTTGCTTTTGTCATTGGTAGTTAAATCGGGACTAATAATTTTCCAGCTTTCTCCCCCGTTTGTCGTCTGGTGGACGTATTGGCTACCAATATAGACTTTGTTATGATCATGGGGTGAGATGGCAATAGGAAAAGTCCATTGCAAGCGATACTTGGCTGTAGAAGCAGGCCAGCCATAATAATTTATGGGCCAAACATCAACAGCCCGGCTATGGCCCGTGCGCAAATCAAAACGGTCCAACCCCTCAAAATTGCCAGACCAGACGATATTATTATCCACTGGATCTGGAATAGCAAAACCACTTTCACTGCCTCCCACCGAATGCCACAATCCTGAAGGTATTCCCATTTTACCAAAAAGGCTGTTGCTGGGGCCTCGAAATGAGGGGCCATCCTGGCGATTTCCATAAACATAGTAAGGAATCTGGTTGTCGACATAAACGTGATACATCTGAGCAATAGGAAGAGATATGCCACGCCAGCTTTGGCCGCGGTTGGTGGAAATACTAACGTACTGATCATTACCAACGACCATGCGGTCAGGATTCAAGGGATCAATCCACATATCATGATTATCTCCTCCCACCATAGTAGTTAGTCTTTTAAAATTCTCTCCTCCATCAAGCGATTTGCCAATTGTCCCTGCTATAGTATAGATCTCATTGTGATCATCGGGGGTCACCGTACATCTGGTATAATAAAGAGGTCTATTGAGCAGCATGTGGTCGTGATTAACATGCTGCCAGGTTTCACCGCCATCATCCGACCTCCAGAGTCCTTCATCTTCAGTCTCAATCAGGGCGTAGACACAATTGGAATTGCTCGGAGCAACAGCCACCGCAATCTTACCCATCTCTGTTTCCGGCAATCCTTTTCCAGTTAGGCGCTTCCAGGTAGTGCCGCCATCCTTAGACATATAAAGCCCACTGCCTGGACCGCCGCTCCATCTCCCCCAAGTCCTGATAAGCATCTGCCACATGCCGGCAAAAAGAATACGAGGGTTATTGGGATCCATGGCAATATCCGAGCAGCCAGTGTTTTCATCGACAAAAAGTACCCTCTCCCAGGTCTTTCCTCCATCCAGGGTGCGGAAAACTCCCCGTTCCTGCTGGGGACCATAACAATGGCCCATGGCGGCCACAAAGACGATGTTCGGGTCTTTCGGATGAATTATAATCCTGCCTATCCTCCCGGTTTTTTCAAGACCCATGCATTGCCAGGTTTTACCAGCATCCGTGGATTTATAGATTCCCATACCCTGAGAGACATTGCTGCGGATGAAGGTTTCACCCGTACCTGCCCAAACGATATTAGGATCGGATGGAGCAATAGCCAGAGCACCAATGGAGGAGACTGGCTGATCATCAAAAATGGGTTTCCAGTTAACACCTCCATCAGTGGATTTCCATATACCTCCTGAGGCAGCCCCAACATAGTAAACATTTGAATCACCGGGGACTCCAACCACGGCGATGACTCGGTTGCCAATGGGGCCAATATGGCGAAATTTTAATTGTTTATAAATCTCAGGGCTTATCTGCTGAGGATAACTTAAGGCCACCAAGCCAGTAACGATAAATAATATTAACAGGGCAGTCGTCAATAAAAATTGCTTTAAAAAGTTAGTTTTTCTTAACATATTACGCCTCCAGGATTTTTTTTGGTAAACACTGCCTTTATTTTTGATTCCCTATCATCTTGAGATAAAATTGTCAAATTCAAAGTGACAAATTTGAAGATTTCATGAATCAACTCAATTCAATCAAAAATCCCAAGGATGGATAATTCTGGATGGATATCTCTCTTTAACCAGGAAGGAAGCTAAGAGAAGCCAGATAGCTAGGCAAAGGTTGCTGGTTAGAATATCCAGATTAGGTAGCCCTTTTACCTGATCTTAATGGGTAAGAATAAAAGCTAGAAGTATAAGAAAAGTCTCGCTCAGGAAAAGGAATATTGGGAAGAAACTAGATCTGGTAGCCAAGTTGACAAAAATGAAAAAAAGACTTGACAAGAAAAATGCAATTAAATAATAATCTTTTTAAGAAGAATGGTATGGGATATATAGCTATATAAATGGGTTTCATAATATAAAGCTGTAAAATGCTTTAAAAATCAAAATTACTTATGAAGGAGGGAGAATGAAATTCTCCAAGCTTTTCATTTTAGGATTACTCTGTGTTTCTTTAACAACGGGATCTGTTTTTGCTCAGAGACTGACCGGAAACATCACCGGAACAGTGCGAGATGCAGATGGCAGTCCCCTTCCTGGAGTAACAGTAGAAATTTCAAGTCCATCTTTGATTGGCGGAGTTCAAGCTCAAGTCACCTCTGATAAAGGCACTTACAGGTTTGTTAACCTCCCCCCCGGAACTTACAAGCTCGTTTTCAAACTGGAGGGATTTCAAACTGTTGAGAGAGAAAATGTAAAGTTATCAGTGGGAAGAACGGTCATAATAAACATGGTTTTGCAGCAGGCAACTATAGAGGAATCTATCACGGTTACAGCGGCAGCTCCTGTTGTTGATCCCACTCAGTCAACTCTTTCCCACGTTTTCACCAAAGATGATATCGAAAAATTACCCATGGGCCGATGGTCATTTTTTGATGTCATCAAATTTGCCCCGGGCATGCTGATGACTGCTCAACAGACTGATAGGATTGTGGCTTTTGGTTCTAATTCAGAATCCAATTCCTTTCGGGTAGATGGAGTTGAATTGAGCAGTCCGTCTATTGGGACCGGCTGGGTAGAAGTCTCCCAAGAAGCCATAGAGGAAGTTGAAACTATTGGGTTAGGTGCGCCGGCGGAGTTCGGCTCATTTACTGGGGCGGTTGTTAATGTTGTGACCAAATCTGGAAGCAACACTTTTCATGGTGCCCTCGCCTATTATGGTCAATATGACGCTCTAACAGCTGACAATAATCCATGGAAGGTACTAGATCCGGGCGTTCCTCCTGAGGAAGCCCAGGATTATCCTGATAGTGCTTATTCATACCACCTCGATAAATATTATTCGGCAGCTTTTAACTTGGGAGGACCTGTAGTTAAAGACAGATTATGGTTTTACGGCTCATATGAGAGGGTAGAAGATAAGGCTTCTTATTGGAATACGTATCCGGGTTATGCTGTAAATTACCCGGCTAAAAAAGCCTTTTTTAAACTTACAGGCCAAGCCTCCAATCGGCATAAACTATCAGGCTCAATTTATTGGGAAAAGCTTGAATGGCCTGATATGCCTAGATATTGGGTTGAGCCACAATGCTTGGCCACAGAAACTGCCGAGAATTATTCATGGAACTTCCTTTATACTTGGCAAGTGAGTAACGATTCTTTTTTTGAAGTGAAATATGCCGGTTATTTGACCAACGACGATTACCTACCCAATAATGGAGACCTGGAGACTCCTCCCCATTTTGATTGGGGGACTGGAGAGGTTTGGGGTGGATGCTGGACGGCGCCTTGGGTGTGGACAGAATACAGGCATCAAGCCCATGTTAACTTCTCTCATTTTGCCGAGGATTTCCTTGGGGGCGATCACGAATTTAAGATTGGAGTCCAGTATTACGAGGCCGATACAAGATATTATGAAGCATATTGCGGGGAACGCTACTATTACGATTACTTCGGCTACCCTTATTACTTATATCAGAGGGATGTTTATTATGTGGGCGCCCATGAAAGGGAGTGGGGAGCATTTGTGGATGACTCCTGGAAAATTGGTGATCGGCTAACCTTGAATCTTGGAATCAGGTTTGACTACCTTAATGCTTTTGTTCCTGAACTTCCAGTCATGGATGGATGGAATGGGCCAACAGGAGAAAAATATCCGGCGGTTAAAGATATGATTGACTGGAAAACGTTTTCTCCCCGGCTGGGTTTGGTCTTCTCGATAACTTCAGATCAGAAAACATTGCTCAAAGCTAATTACGGCCGTTATTATGACAAAGACTGTGCGGATAATTGGGATTACCCGGGTCCCAACATGACCGATTTGCATGTTTATTATTATGATTGGGATGTCGGAGATTATGTGCATTGGTATACAATTACAGGAGAGAGTTCTTATGTCTTGGATCCCAAGTTAAAACGTCCCTACGCTGATCTATTCGCAATAGGTCTCGAGAGAGAACTTCTACCTGATTTCAAAATGGGCCTTACCTTTATCTATAAAGAGCAAAGAGACCTCTTAGGTATTGAAGAAAGGGCAGGACACTATGAAAAAGTTGCCATGGTATCTCCTGATAACGGGGAAACATACATTCTTTACAATCAGCTAGATGTGGGTAACGTTGCCTATTGGATAACCAATCCATCTAATTATGAGCAGTTTTATCGGGCTCTTATGTTATCCCTCTACAAGCGGTATTCCCATAACTGGATGCTGAATGCTTCTGTGACCTATTCCAAGAGTTGGGGATTGAACAATTTAGGAAGAGCAACCAGTGCCACCCAGCAAGCCATAATCTGGTATGGCGGTTATATGGGCCAGGATCCTAATGATTTGATCAATGCCTACGGTCGCATGCCGAGTGACCGGCCGTGGATTTTAAAGGTTCAAGCAGGCTATTCATTGCCATTGGATATAATGGCTAGTTTTAACTGGGTTTACCAGACAGGGAGGCCCTATATATCTTTTACTCAGTTTCGGCTTAACCAGGGGCGCGTGAAAGTTATCGCTGAACCGAGAGGCAAGCACAGACTTCCAAACTGGAGTGTAGTGGATTTTAGGTTGCAAAAAACCTTTAATATAACTGACAGAGTGAAACTCCTGGCTACTATTGACGTGTGGAATGTTTTCAATGCCAATACTGTTATCGGTTATGCAAGTTATGATATGTGGAAAAGTTACTACCTTGAGCCTAGAGGGATATTCTATCCCCGGCGGGCACAGATAGGAATTAGACTCCAATTCTGATTTTTTAGACTTAACATTTTGTTGAGAAATATTAAAGAGAAATATTAAAGATGTTTTAGTTTTCTATTATTATTCCTTAGGCTGAATGAGATAAGCTGGCCAGAGCTTTATCGAGCGTATCTAAGGCTTTCTGGCCTTCTTCTGCGGTTAAAACAAGAGGTGGTTGAAGGCGTAAAACATTTCCAAACACTCCTCCTGTCCCAATAAGAACACCAGCTTCACGGCAAAGTTGGCGAATCTGGCGGGCCTCTTCGGAGGCAGGAGTCTTGTCTTTGTCTTTAATCAATTCGATACCGATCATTAATCCTTTACCCCGGACATCCCCTACCAAAGGATATTTATTCTTAAACTCAACAAGGCGGTTCATCAGTTCATCCCCTCGTACCTTCGCTTTTTCTGGTAATTTTTCTTCAAACATAACATCAATATTGGCTATGGCGGCTGCACAACTAACGGGATTCCCGCCAAAAGTTGACAAATGATCACCAGGAGTAAAAGCTTTAGCTATGTCTGGACGGGCAATAAAAGCCCCAAGAGGAAAACCATTGGCAATACCTTTAGCCATACACATAATATCAGGTTCGACATCATAATGTTCGATGGCAAACAATTTCCCGGTACGACCAAATCCACTTTGTACTTCATCGGCAATAAAAAGGGCCCCCTTTTCCCTAACTATTTCCATTGCTATTTTGAAATACTCGGGTGGAGGGACTATGATACCGCCTTCTCCCAGGACCGATTCAGCAATGAAAGCGGCCACGCTTCCAGCAGTTTGAAAACGAAAGACATGCTCAAGAAATTCAGCACAGGCAATACCGCATTGGGGATATTTCAACTTAAATGGGCAACGATAACAATAGGGTGCCGGGGCAAAGGCAATTCCAGAAAGATAAGGCCCTGTTCCTTTTTTTCGACCGTAATTTCCAGTAATAGATAAGGTGCCTACTGTTCGTCCATGGAAACTCATGGTCAAGCATATTAGTTCTGTACGCTTAGTAAACTGCTTAGCTAAGCGCATAGCGCCTTCCAGGGCCTCAGCACCGCTATTGCCGAAAAAGCTTTTTTGTAGAGCTCCGGGAGTTACTTGAGCCAATTTACGAGCCAACTCGGCGGCCAGCGGATTGTAATAAACATATGAGCAGCAGTGGATAAATTTGTCTAGCTGCCGGCGAGCCGCCTCAACTATTTTTGGATGGACATGGCCGGCATTACAGACAGCTATCCCGCTGAAACAATCTAGATATTCCCTGCCCTCTGTGTCTCTGATAACACAGCCTCTCGCTTCTTCTACACTAACCGGCTCAAAACCAGCCACCATACTGGTAATCATATATTCATCATATAATTGTTTAGCCTTCATCCTTTCTTTATCTCCTTTCAAAAAATTATAACTTCTTAATATTCTTATTCCGGCCAGTATCTTTCGGTAATGATTTTATCTTCGGTGAAGAAGTTAATGATAGATTTGCCTTGAGCTTTAATGTCAGAATATTGTGATTTTTTCAGGCCACCGAAAGGTAGAGAGGCGACAGGGGCGGGAATGCCGATGTTAATGCCGATCATGCCGCATTCTGTTTCCAGCTTAAACTTTCTCGCCCAGTATCCGCTCTGAGTGTAGATGGAAGCCCCGTTACCATATTGATGTTCATTTATTATGTTGATGGCTTCATCGAGAGTATCGGCTTTGAGAATCACCACTACAGGGCCAAATATTTCGGTTTTATGAATCTCCATACCAGGTTTTACATCAATAAACACTGTCGGTCCAATAAAATGCCCTTTTTCACAGCCAGGGACTACCAAGTTACGGCCATCTAAAGCCAGCGTAGCACCTTCTTTTATGCCTCGCTCGATCATCTCTAAGATGAACTTTTTTCTCTCCGCAGAAATGACTGGACCCATGACCATTGGTTCATCAGCTACTTGGGGATCGAGGGGATTGGCCACGATAACCTCTTTGGAAGCGGTGACAAATTTTTCGCAGACCTTTTTGTACATCTCGTCGCCGACAGCCACAATGGCCGAAGCAGCCATACATCTCTGGCCGGCACAGCCGTAGCAAGATGTAATCATGTTACGAATCATCTCTTCTATGTTGGCATCGGGCATAGCTACAAGATGATTTTTGGCCGATCCCATTGCCTGGAAGCGCTTATTAGCTCTAGCACATTTTTCAGCAATAATTTTACAGGTCTTGCTTGAGCCTACCAAAGATATACCCTTTACCTTGGGATTGTCTATAAATGCCTCAACTGTAACCTTGTCACCATTAACAAGATTAAATACTCCGGGGGGAAAGTCACACTGGTCAATGTATTCGGTTATCAACTCCATGGTTAATGGCACTTGTTCAGAGGCTTTGACGATAAAAGTATTGCCTGTAGCCAAGGCATAGGGCAAAAACCAAAAAGGTACCATTGCCGGAAAGTTAAAGGGAGCCACCATGGTAAAAACACCTAAAGGAAGACGGATAACTTCGCCGTCAATTTCGAAAGAAGCACCAATGAGTTTGTCTCCCTGTTGAAGAACTGGCATTCCGCAGGCCACTTCTATATTTTCATAGGCGCGTTTCAGTTCAGCTATAGCATCAGGAATCGATTTCCCCATCTCAGAAACCAGAACTCGAGCAATCTTGTCTTCATTTTGGCGAAGTAAATCAACAAGTTTATATAATGGTTGAGCACGGCGGGCAACGGGAAGATTTCTCCAGTTTTTGTAAGCTTCGTAGGCGGCGTCTATGGCCCGATTTGCTTCCGCTGGGGTTGACAAAGGGGTTTTAGCCAGAATTTCACCGGTACTCGGGTTTTCCACGTCTAAGTAACCAGTGTTTTCTGCTTCTCGCCATTGACCATTAATATAGTTTTTTACAATTTTTATACTCATCATTATCCCCCTATTTATAAATGCTCATT
>Ga0190348_1000001_pt1 | contig 64966 bp, 60 predicted proteins | sample 48721367_MG_FD_161658 | JGI IMG/M metagenome (GOLD analysis project Ga0190348, IMG submission 161658) | Hydrothermal vent microbial mat bacterial communities from Southern Trench, Guaymas Basin, Mexico - 4872-13-6-7_MG | ecosystem: Environmental > Aquatic > Marine > Hydrothermal vents >... | reverse complement strand
ATCACGTCTTGCCTCTCCCGATCTGTCGCTCCTTGATAGCAAGTTCCATGTCGTCAATTGAAACAGGCCGTTCGAGTTTCCGGTGCTTGAGTATGCCAAAAATGTCTGAAGCCGGTCTGTTGGCGCTCGTAATCAAGACCTTTCCTCTGCCAAGCGGTGTGAAAACGACCCTGTCAGAAGGCTCTAACCCGAGCATTTCCCGGATCTCTTTCGGAATGGTCACCTGACCCTTTGATGATACCGTTCCTGCCTGCATAATCTTGTTCCTTACTATTTATTTTTTTCTTTACTTAATGTTAATAAGTAGGACGTATACGGGCAAATGTCAAGCGCGTCCTGTCACAATCAGCGGGGATTCAGTGGAGTTGGTTTAACAGTTTAAAGTCTATAAAGCTGTGACTGAATGAACTTCACGTCTGGAATAATTGATGGATTGAAACGACAAAGATCTTTTGAAACAAAAGGGGCCGTATAAAAATCTTTCTCAAAGGCCCTTGTGACTTCTTCTCTGGGCCAATATCTTTCTCCACCTGTCCAGTCGTTCCTTGATGATGCTTTCATGTCCCCGGTTTGTGGGCCTGTAGTAGATACGCTCCCGGAGCTCGGGAGGGAAGTACCCCTGGTCAACCAGTGCCTCGGGATAGTCGTGGGCATAGCGGTAGTCCTTTCCGTATCCGATTTCCTTCATGAGTTTTGTGGGGGCGTTTCTGATGTGCATTGGAACCGGCAATGTGCCGAATTTTCTGGCATCGGCCTGAGATTCTCCAAAGGCCACGTATACCGCATTGCTCTTGGGCGCAGTGGCCAGGTATACTGCTGCCTGGGCCAGGGCCAGTTCACCTTCGGGAGAGCCGAGGAAGTCATAGGTCCTCAAGGCGTTGATTGCCAGGGCCAGTGCCTGGGGGTCTGCGTTTCCAACGTCTTCTGAGGCGAAACGTATCATCCGTCTTGCAATGTAATGAGGGTCTTCTCCTGCGGTCAGCATGCGCGCCATCCAGTAGAGGGCCGCGTCAGGGTCGCTGCCCCTGAGACTTTTGTGAAATGCGGATATCAGGTTGTAGTGCTCCTCTCCGGACTTGTCGTAGCGCAGGGCCTTCTGCTGTATTGCCTCCTTCACCAGCGCCAAAGTAATAGTCGCCCCTTTGCCTTCAGGCCTGGCGGATACAGCTAGTTCAGCCGCAATCTCCAGATTGTTCAGCAGTGTCCTTCCGTCGCCGTCTGAACGTTTAATAAGGCACTCTGCGGCTTCGGGTTCAATGGAAAGCTCAAGCCCTCCAAGACCCCTTTCAGTATCGGTAAGCGCTCTGTCCAAAATGATATTAAGCGCCCCATTGTCCAGGGGGTTGAGTACCAGGACCCTGCATCTTGAAAGTAAGGGGGGAATGATTTCAAATGACGGGTTTTCTGTAGTGGCACCGATCAGGGTAATAAGACCGCTCTCCACATGAGGTAGAAACGCATCCTGCTGGGCCTTGTTAAAGCGGTGTATCTCGTCAACAAAAAGGATGGTATGGGGTCCGTTGTTTTTTGTGTTTACCTTTGCATCCTCTATGACGACCCTGAGTTCTTTCACGCCTGAAAGGACCGCGGAGAAGCAGACGAAGTTGGCCTCTAACCTCCGCGCAAAAATCCTGGCAAGGGTGGTCTTGCCGCATCCTGGAGGTCCCCAAAGGATCAGAGAAGGGATGGTCCCTCTTTCAATCAGAGTGTTCAGGATCTTGTCCTGGTTCAGAAGGTGCCCCTGACCCACGAATTCATCAAGGTCTTTTGGTCTGAGCCTTTCGGCAAGGGGGATCTGGGTCAAAAATCACCTCCATTTTTAAGACTCCTTCCTTCCATTCTATAATATGCGGTTTTCCATGGTCGCCTGGCAAATACAAAGGCGGCAATTACTGTCAGGAATATCCAGTTCCATCCGATCAGGATAAGCGAAGTCCAGGAATAACCTCCGTATGGTTGTTTGATTTCGGCGTACAGATCACCAATGAGAACTATTCCCAGCACGGATGGAACAAAGTATTTAATTATGATATCCCATGAATATCCCAGTTTTATGGAAGAAATAGAGTTTACGTGTTTTCTGAGATTTCTGGTATCAAAGAGCCAGCCGACAAGATGACATTCAGCAATACCCACGACTATGAGCCCGTAATGAGTGATAAAGTGATCAGCGATATCCAGCCAGAGCAGGCCGGCCTGGGTGGTAAAGATTATGGAGCCAAAAAAACCCGGTATTGTTACCAGGGTTATGAGGGGTTTCCTGCTGAAGCCGAACTTGTCAACCGTTGCGGAGATAAAGGCCTCGATTATCGATATGGACGAGGAAAGCCCTGCTACAACAAGGCATAGGAAAAAGATTGCACCAAATATATTTCCCCCAGGTATGAGGCTTACGGCCTTTGGATATGCAACAAATGCAAGGCCTATGCTTTGAGAGACGACTTCTGATATGGGTTTCCCCTGTGATGTGGCCATAAAACCCAGAACGGAAAACACGGCAATGCCTGCAAAAAGGGAATAACCGCTGTTCATGAATGCGGTTAATATAGCATTCTTTGTTATGTTAGCCTTTGCCGGGAGATAGCTTGCATAGGCTATCATGATGCCGAAACCCAGGCTGAGTGTGAAAAAGATCTGGCTGTATGCATCTATCCAGACAGTCGGATCGAATAATTTTGAAAAATCAGGTTCGAGATATGCCTTAAGGCCGTTCATGGAACCTTCAAGCGAGATCGACCACAAGACAAGCACTGCAGTTAAGAAAAACAGCAGGGGCATAAATATTTTGTTCATGTATTCTATCCCGCGACGGACACCCCGGAAGACAATACCCCAGTTTATTAACCAGACGAAAGCCAGTGCCACCAGTACAGGGATTCGGATATTACCTGTCTCAGAGGGAGATTTACTTAATGCGAGGAATTTATCAAAGAAAAAGGCGTTTGGATCATCTCCCCAGCCGAGGCAGAAAGAGAGGACGAAGAAGTTCAGGCACCAGGAAATAATAACCGTATAGTATAAAACTATACCAAACATCACAAAGATGACCGCCCACCAGCCAAGCCACTCCCATTTTCTGTTTACCTTTGCAAAGGCAAGGGGCGCTGAACCCATACGTTCATGTCCAAGGGCAAATTCCAGTATCAATAGAGGGATCCCTGCTGACAAAAGGGCGATGATGTATGGAATGAGGAAGGCGCCTCCTCCGTGGCTGTAGGCCATGTAACTGAATCTCCAGATATTTCCGAGACCCACTGCAGAGCCCACTGCGGCGAATACAAAACCGAGCTGGCTTTTCCATTGCTCCCTTTGCAATTTTATCAATGCCCCCTGTTCAAAAAACTTCGCTTTAGTATGACTTAACTACCGCTTTCGTACAAGTATGTCATTGCAAGCGAGTTGAGTTTTCACCCGATAGCCATTAATGTTTAATTCGGAAAGAATCAATCCCTTACATTAAAGTTTGTAATAGCAAAACATAGTTGTAATTATTAAACTGGTAATTGACCGATAGGCCTGATTGCTAAATTTCAGCAGTGGGAGATTCACGCAGGGAATCCGAATTGCCCAGAGATTTTGTGTGTTTATTGTACGCCGCAATGAGCGGCGCACAAGAGCGGCACAGTTTTTTTTGGCTTTCCAGCGGGACCACGAGTAGCTTGCTAAATCATCTCTTAGATGGTACATAGAGCCTCTTTACTGTTTATAATGCATTATAACGCAATAACGCACGTTCAGTGAGATCCGGTGGTGCTGCCTGACCATCCAGGCGGTGGAAGGATGTCTTTTGGCTGGACGGATGAAAAACCACATTTATTCAAGGAGAAACTATGGCTTACGTTACAATGAAACAGTTGCTTGAAGCAGGTGTCCACTTCGGGCATCAGACCAGACGATGGAATCCCAAGATGAAGCCTTACATCTTTGGTGCCAGAAACGGGATCTATATTATAGATTTACAGAAGACCGTAAAGCTCTTCAAAGTGGCTTACGATTTTGTAGTAGATACCGTTGCCCAGGGTGGGAAGTTGCTTTTTGTCGGTACAAAGAAGCAGGCTCAGGATTCTATAGTTGAGGAGGCCAACCGATGCTCAATGCCGTATGTGAACAGCCGCTGGCTGGGCGGGATGCTTACAAATTTCCAGACCATCCAAAAGGGCATCGATCGCCTTAAGCGTCTTGAGGCCATGTTTGAAGACAGCACTGTCGAGCGTTTTCCCAAAAAAGAGGTCCTTCGTATGGATAGGCTGCGCCAGAAGCTGGATCGCAACCTTGGTGGAATAAAGGATATGGGGACGTTGCCTTCCGCTGTTTTTGTTGTTGACTCAAGGCAGGAGCAGATTGCGGTAAAGGAAGCCAATAAGCTTGGGATTCCTGTGATCGCTATAGTTGATACCAACTGTGATCCTGATGGTATAGATTATATTATTCCTGGCAACGATGATGCCATTCGGGCCATTCGCCTCATTTCATCTTTAATGGCGAATGCATGTCTGGAAGGCATGGAAAAGTTTGCCGAGGCTCAGCAGGCGGCTTCTGATAAAGAGGCTCAAGAGGAAATGGCTGGCGATGATACCACAATTGAGAGGGAAGCAGCAGCCGGCGAAGTTACTGCAGGCGAGGATGCCGGCTTTGAGGCAAGTGTCTGACAATAGATCATAGCCCTTGCTTATGTCTGTCCGTTAGATTGGATATGTCGCGTGTTACCTGTGACTATTGAACTTTTAGAATAGATTTGGAGGATGGAAATAATGACTCAAGTTACTGCTGCAATGGTCAAAGAACTCAGAGAGCGGACCAAGGCAGGTATGATGGATTGCAAAAAGGCACTTCAGGAGTGCGGTGGAGATATGGAGAAAAGCTCTGACTGGCTGCGTCAGAAGGGGCTTTCAGTTGCCGCCAAGAGGGCGGGGCGGTCAACCTCTGAAGGCGCAGTTCAGTGTTATGTCCATGCTGGCAACAAGCTTGGTGTTATGGTTGAGGTCGATTGTGAGACGGATTTCGTGGCAAAGACAGATCAGTTTATCGGATTTGCAAGAGACGTGGCCATGCATATTGCAGCCACCAATCCTGTCTGTATAAAACGTGAAGATACTCCTTCGGATCTTATAGAGAAGGAGAAAGAGATCCTTCGCAAGCAGGCTGAGGAGTCCGGCAAGCCGGATAACATAATTGAAAAGATTATCGGTGGTCGCATTGAAAAATTCTACAAGGAAGTATGCCTGCTTGAACAGCCCTTTGTGAAGGATCCGGATATAACTGTCCAGGACCTTTTAAATGAACTCATTGCCAAGACGGGTGAGAATATCAGTATAAGGCGCTTTTCTCGTTTCCAGGTCGGTGTGGAAGCGTAATAATGTCTGGAACTGCTCAGGGATCAACAGGCCATAGACGCATTTTGCTGAAACTCAGCGGTGAGGCCCTGCTGGGGGATATGTCATATGGGATATCCCCGGCGGTCGTGGATCTCCTTGCCCGCGAGATTGTAAGGGTACATGGACTGGGTGTTGAAATCGGATTGGTCGTAGGGGGAGGTAATATATTCAGGGGGGTCGCCGGCTCTGCCCAGGGGATGGACAGGACGGCCGCCGATCAGATGGGTATGCTTGCAACGGTTATGAATTCCCTGGCCCTTCAGGATTCATTAAACAGGCACGGCGTCCAGGTAAGGGTGCTTTCAGCTATAGAAGTGGGGCAAATCGCAGAGCCGTTTATAAGAGGAAGGGCTCTCAACCATTTGATGAAGGGCCGGATAGTCATATTTGCTGCAGGGACTGGAAATCCGTTCTTTACCACTGATACCGCAGCAGCCCTCAGGGCCCTAGAGATAAATGCCGAAGTCCTTTTCAAGGCCACAAGAGTAAACGGTGTATATGATAAGGACCCGGAGGTCACCCCTGATGCAAAGAGATATAATAGCCTGACCTATCAGGATGTTCTTGAAAAGGGCCTTAAAGTTATGGATGCCGCTGCCATATCTCTTGCCAGAGATGCAGGTCTTCCGGTGGTTGTGTTTAGTTTGCAGATCCCCGGGAATATAGAGCGGGCCGTGAAAGGTGAAAGGGTCGGTACACGGATTGGAGGAGGTGACTGAAAATGAAAAAAGCTTGGATACAAAAGGCAAGCGCCAAGATGGATAAGGCCATTGCCGCCTTTGAGCGGGATCTTGCTCGAGTACGGACCGGAAGGGCTTCTGCCGCACTACTGCAAGGAATTAACGTCGACTGCTATGGTACCTTTATGCCGCTTAATCAGGTGGCTTCCATTGCTGTACCGGAGAGCCGCCTCTTGTCCATACAGCCATGGGATATCAATATCCTGAAAGATATAGAAAGGGCCATTCTTAAATCCGATCTTGGGCTAACTCCCTCTAATGACGGCAAGATTATTAGGGTTAATGTACCACCCTTGACAGAGGAACGTAGAAAGGAATTGGTCAAAGTAGTAAAAAAGATGTCTGAAGACTGCAGGGTGGCGATAAGGAATGTGCGAAGGGAGGCCATTGAATTTTTGAAGAACCGGAAAAAAGAAAAAGAGATCTCAGAAGATGATCTCTTCAAGCTCCAGGATGAAGTTCAAAAGATAACGGACGATCATATCATGAAGATAGAAGGAATTATTTCTGATAAGGAGAAAGAGATACTGGAGTTTTGATAAAAAGAACAGCTAAACTACCGGAACTCACTCGGCTGCCGAGACACGTTGCCATCATTATGGACGGCAACGGCAGGTGGGCCAAGCGTAGAGGATTCCCCAGGATCATGGGCCACCGGCAGGGGGTAAAGGCCGTACGTTCTACAGTGCGTCTGTGTAGAAAGTTAAATATAGAAGTCTTGACGTTGTATGCATTTTCACAGGAAAATTGGGGCCGTCCAAAAGAAGAAGTAAATGCATTAATGGACCTACTGTATGATTACCTGAAGAGCGAGCTTGATGAGATGCTTGGAAATCAGATCTCTCTTCGGGCTACCGGACAGATCGAGAACCTTCCTGAACGGGTCGGGACCTGTCTTCTGGATACCATAGAGAAGACCTCTTCCAATACCGCCATGGTGCTCAACCTCGCTTTGAGCTATGGGGGCAGGGCTGAGATAGTACGGGCAGCCAGACGTCTTGCACACCAATGTCTTTCGGGGACACTTAATCCGGAAGCAATAGACGAAAAAATATTTGCTTCAAACCTTCATACAGCCGGGCTTCCTGATCCAGACCTTCTTATTCGCACAAGCGGAGAAAACAGGCTCAGCAACTTCCTGCTTTTTCAGACGGCATATTCAGAGTTTTATATTACGCCTGCCCTTTGGCCGGATTTTGACGAAAGTGAGCTATTGAAGGCCCTTTTCGAGTATCAGAATAGAGAACGTCGTTTTGGGTTGACGAACGAACAGCACTCCGAATCATGCACCGCCAAAGGCTCTTAACTGCAGCGGTCCTAAGCCCTTTATTCTTCATAGTGCTCTGGTGGGGGGGCGGACTGTTCGACCTGGTGCTCTTGGTGGTAACTGCTTTCTGTCTGTATGAATACTTTACTATTTGTTTTTCAGGATTCGGCTTAATACAGGGTTTCGGGCTTGTACTCGGCCTTTTCCCCTTGTGTTCAGTGCTACTGTGGGGGGAACCCGCGCTTATGGTGCCTGCTGTTTATGCGGCCTTTCTGGGAAGTTCTTTATTATTTCTCGTTTCATACAGCAGGTGGTCCAATATTATATGGAATCTGTCAGCACATTTCATGGGGATAGCATATGTAGGTGTCTGCGCGGCCCATTTGGGGCTATTGCGTTACCAACCTATGGGCAAGGAATGGGTCCTGTTTCTTCTGGTAACGATCTCTTGCGGTGATGCAGGGGCCTATTATATAGGAAAGGGAATTGGAAGACACAGGTTGTGCCCCAATGTGAGTAAAGGAAAGACGGTTGAGGGGGCTGCCGGCGGGTTGATCTTAAATGCAATAGCGGCCTTTTTTCTCTGGTTTATGCTTTTTAGGGAAATTGATCCAAGGGTTCTGGTGCCGCTGGCTCTGGTCATCGGAGCAGTCGGCCAGGTAGGGGACCTGCTTGAATCAATGGTTAAACGTTCTGCCGGCATCAAAGATTCAGGCGGCATACTTCCAGGGCATGGGGGTATTCTAGATAGAGCCGATGCGGTGCTGTTGGCTTCTCCTTTTCTCTATTGGGTCCTGTACTTGTGCAATATAGAGGATATTTTGATCAAATGAAAGAAACCAGACATATATCTCTGTTGGGATCTACAGGATCTATCGGCACAAACGTCCTTGATGTCGTAAGACGCTCCAAACGGCATTTTTCAGTTAGTGGTCTTGCTGCCGGACGGAATATTGAACTCCTTGCAGAGCAGATAAGACAATTCAGGCCTAAAGTCGTATCGGTAATGACAGCCGAGCTTGCCGATCAAGTCCGATCCATGATTGATTTTCCCGATGTAGAGGTCCTTTATGGTAAAGAAGGTTATAAGGCGGTTGCAACGTTTGATGATGCGGATCTTATTGTGTCGGCTATGGTGGGTGCGGCAGGTTTGATACCAACGCTCGCCGCTATTGAAGCAGGGAAAGATGTTGCCCTTGCCAATAAGGAATCCTTGGTGACTGCCGGGCCTTTGGTTACATCTATTGCAAGAAAAAAAGGAGTCGCTTTAATACCTATAGATAGCGAACATTCCGCCATTTTTCAGTGTCTCAGAGGATGTCGCAAAAAAGAAGTCAGGCGCATAGTGCTGACTGCGTCCGGTGGTCCATGTAAAGACATGAACAGGCACGATCTGATCAAGGTGAAACCGGAGGACGCTGTAAGACATCCCAGATGGTCCATGGGGGCTAAAATATCGGTGGATTCCGCTACCTTGATGAATAAAGGGCTTGAGGTGATAGAGGCACACTGGCTTTTTGATGTTTCCCTGGATCGTATAGATGTAGTAGTGCATCCTCAGAGCATTGTACACTCTATGGTGGAATTCATAGACGGTTCTGTAATAGCGCAGATGGGAATCCCTGACATGAGGGTGCCCATAGCATATGCCCTGGCCTGGCCTGGACGTCTGGAACTGGATCTTCCCAGTCTTGATTTGATTGAGTCGGGTCCTCTTAATTTTGAGATGCCACATTTGGAGACATTCCCATGCCTTGGATTGGCATATGATGCGGCAAAGAAGGGAGGTACTGCCACTACGGCCCTTAATGCGGCAAATGAAGTGGCTGTGGAGGCCTTTCTCCAGAGACGCATAGGTTTTACGGCGATACAGGAAGTAGTTAGAAAAGTGATAGAAGCCTTTCCTGTTGAGGATATTAGAGATCTTGAAGACGTGCTGAAGGCAGATGCCCTGGCGCGATTGCGGGCCGAAGGCATTGTATTTAATATGGAGAAATCGATATGACGACTGCCTGGTCATTTTTATTAGTACTTACCGGCATAATACTGGTCCATGAGTTTGGTCACTTTATTGTAGCCAGGAGTTTCGGCATCCGGGTTTTGAAGTTTTCTATAGGTATAGGGCCCAGGGTCTGGGGGGTAGTGAGAGGGGCGACCGACTACTGCATTTCGGCGCTTCCTCTTGGTGGGTTTGTAAAGATGCTGGGCGAGCAGCCGGACGAGGAAGTACCCCCGGAGGAGAGGACCTGGTCCTTTTCACATAAACCGGCCTGGCAGAGGTCCTTTGTGGTAGCAGCAGGTCCGGTTTTCAATTTTATTTTCGCCTGGCTTATCTTTTTCGTAATATTTTTGGGTTATGGGAAACCCGTTATTTTAACCAATATCGGTGATGTCCAATCCGGTTCTCCTGCAGAGAAGGCCGGGGTGATGCCCGGAGATCGAATAGTTGCTATAGACGGGCAAGAGGTGCATAAATGGGAAGAGGTTTCTAAGGCGATCGAGGCGAATAAGGGGGATGCTGTACTCCTGACGTTGCAGCGGGGCCGGAAAACCATATCGGTAGACATTATTCCCAAGATTTATGAGCTTAAAAACATATTTGGTGAAGAGATTAAGGTGCCCATGATAGGAGTTTCAGCATCCGGTGACATGGAGATTGAAAAATTGAGTCCATTAAATGCGATTGGGCAGGCATTTTCTCGTACCTGGGAACTTATAGTTCTCACCGGACAGGTTATTGTGAAACTGTTTGAACGTGTAATTCCTCTTTCCACCTTGGGCGGGCCCATAATGATTGCCCAGATGGCCGGCCAGCAAGCTGAACTGGGTATACTCAATCTTTTTTACTTCATGGCCCTTCTCAGTATAAACATAGGTTTTCTGAATTTGCTTCCCATACCTGTCCTGGATGGCGGTCACCTGGCCTTTCTGGCAATAGAGGGCATCACGGGCCGTCCTCTTACCATGCGTCAGAAAGCAGTTGCCCAGCAGATGGGAATTTTTATTCTTCTGGTCTTGATGGTATTGATTTTTTATAATGACATTGCTCGACTGTTGGGATTCATTCCTTCAGGGTGAAAATTGACCAATTGAATAATTTGGTTATTGGCGGATTTGTGGTTACTTTATCCATCGAGACATCTGATTGCACTGGAGGAGTGGCTCTGATACGCGATGGTCATCCTGTGGCGGAAGTGGTCCTTACCAGCAAGGAAACTCATTCTCGAAGATTGATGGCCACTATTAAATGGTTGATGCAGGGGCTGGGATTTGATTGGTCTGAGATTGGTCTGCTTGCTGTAAGCCTGGGTCCAGGTAGTTTTACCGGACTCAGGATAGGCCTCTCAACTGCAAAGGGATTGGCCTTTGCATTAGGTTTACCATTGATTGGTGTTCCGACCCTGGACGCCCTTGCGAGTCATGTTGTTGCATGCAAGGGGGATTTTGTGTGCCCTGTGCAGGATGCCAGGAAGTCCCAGGTCTATACGGCCCTGTATCAGGTTGGAAATTCCGGCGAATTAGAGAGAATACGCCCATACCAGGCCATTTCCCCGAAGGATCTGCCGGCCTTTGTGCCTCATGGCCAAAGGGTGTTGTTGCTTGGAGGTGGCCTTTTGCTATATCAGGATATTATAAATGGATTTGGTGATCGGGCGGTTGTGGTCCCAAGCCATATGGCACATGTAAGGGCTGCATCTGTAGGGATAATGGCGGAGCGCAGGTGGCAAAAAGACGGAAGGCGTGATGATCTTAAGACATTGAAACCAATTTATGTCCGTCCATCTGAGGCAGAGGCAAAAAGGACGACATTGAAGGAGCAGGAGAGCATATTATGATTTCCAGGTTAGGCAAAACATGTCCCTATTGCAAAGAAAGAGTCAAAAAAAATGCCCTTGTATGCCGGTATTGCGGCAGAGAGCTCGAGCCAAACAACGATCCCGAATGTTATAATTTATGTTATCCCAACTGGATTTGTGCAGGCTTCGCAGGACTGGCCGCCGGTGCCGCAATTGCCCTCATATTTGGTTACTGGAGAGAGAGGCGCAGGTGGCGGGACGATATAACAGGTTATTCAGTAGATGGGGAATTTGATGAAAAACCATCCTGATTTCTATATGCGGCAATAGCTAGGACTTGGTCTTTCTGAGGCTGCGTCGTTTTCCAGCCAATTCACATTTGCGTCTGCAATTATTGCATATGGCAGGCTGAGTAGGCCTGTTGGGGTTTTTTAAGCATCTCATTTATTAATCTCCCTTGTTAATTTTCTATTAAACAATAGATACTATATTTTGTCAAGCAAGATTTGTGCCTAAAATTAGCATCTCTTTCAAGAACCACCAAGCTTATTAATCCCGGGCAGTTAAACTATCAAAGATTGCTAAAATTATTGGTTGAGAAGGATGAAACGAGGAAAAATATAATGTCAAGTAGTTGACATAAGTGGTCATGAAAAGCCAATTTAGGTGTATCTCTGGAGATATGTGCAGACAGGCTGTTGTGTCTGTAAGATCAGATGAAAGGGCCGCGCAGGATACTCAAGTTATTTGCGGACAGCTCCTGAGACAGGCAGTTTACTTACTTTTGCTGAATTGACTAATTTAGTTTCTTTGGATTTTATCATTGATCTTACAGAATCAACTATAGATGGGACGTCAAGACCAACAGACTTTCTCAGGGTCTTCTGACTTCCATGTTTCACAAACCTGTCGGGGAGTCCAAGACGACAGACCTTGACAGATACTATTCCATTGTCGGAGAGACACTCCAGGACTGCTGATCCGAATCCACCTGCTAAAGAATTTTCTTCAATTGTAAGTATATAACTGGTTTTGCTAGCTATTTCTGTTATCAGGTCCCTGTCCAGGGGTTTGGCAAAGCGTGCATTTATTACCGAGGCCTTTATCCCGTAATGAGCCAGCTCTTTTGCTGCGTTTCTTGCAGTGTTTACATGGTGTCCTAAGGCAATTATTCCCACATCAGGTCCCTCCATCTCAATCTCTGCCTTGCCTATAGGGATTTCTCTCAACTGCCAGTCAAGACTTACCCCTGTACCCGATCCCCTCGGATAACGGAGAGCCACAGGTCCATTATGCATCAGTGCGGTATATAGCATATGCTGGAGCTCATTTTCGTCCTTGGGAACCATTATAACCAGGTTTGGAATAGCCCTCATATAAGAGAGATCAAAGGCCCCGTGATGAGTAGGTCCGTCTTCACCTACAAGCCCCCCCCTGTCAATCGCAAAAACCACATGTTGATTCGTCAGGCAGACATCGTGGATAATCTGATCATAGGCCCTCTGGAGGAAGGTTGAGTAGATTGCCACTACCGGTATGAGCCCTTCCAGTGCCAGACCTGCTGCAAAGGTTACGGCATGCTGTTCAGCGATTCCCACATCAAAGAATCTATTCGGGATTTCTTTTTCAAAGGCATTGAGTCCGGTGCCGGCAGGCATGGCCGCCGTGATTGCTACAATCTTTGGATCTTCCTTGGCCAGACGCACAAGTGTCCGACTGAAGATTGTTGTATATGAAGGCGGTTTGATTTTTGATGAAGATTTCGGTTTTCCGGTTGAAATGTCAAATGGGCCGACGCCATGAAACAGGTCGGGATGATGTTCAGCCGGTGGATAACCCTTGCCTTTTTTGGTAAGCACATGGACCAGCACCGGTCCGGGTATGGTGCGCACGTTTTTGAGTGTCTGAATCAGGGATTCCATGTGATGGCCCGGTAACGGACCCAAATACTCGAATTGCAGGGACTCGAAAAGCATTCCGGGCGTTAATAGTGCCTTTAAGGAATCCTCGCTGCGCTTCAGAACAGCCCAAATATTTTCACCGACACCCGATCTTTTAAGAAAGGATTCAAGTTCTTTTTTAAGTCTGGTCGCCGGGCGGCTTGTCAGCTTTCTGCTCAGAAAAGACGATAAGGCCCCTACATTTGGGGATATCGACATCTCGTTGTCGTTTAATATAACTACAAGATCTTTTCTAAGATGGCCGGCATTATTAAGCGCCTCAAAGGCAAGGCCGGCGCTCATTGAGCCGTCTCCGATCACCGCCACCACCCTGGAGTCTTCACCCTTGAGATCAAGGGCGGTAGCCATTCCAAGAGAGGCCGAAATAGAGGTACTGCTGTGACCGGTATCAAGGGTATCATAGGGGCTTTCACTACGTTTGGGGAAGCCGCTTATTCCCCCGTCCTGACGTAATGTATGGAATTTATCTATTCTTCCGGTAAGCAGTTTATGGGCATAGGCCTGATGTCCTACATCCCAAATTAGTCGGTCTTTGGGGGCATCGAAGACATAGTGAAGGGCTATAGTCAACTCCACTACGCCGAGGCTGGGGGCCAGATGACCCCCTGTCTCAGCTACGGTCTCTACTATCTTGCGGCGTATTTCAGAGGCAAGCTGCATCAGTTTCTTCGGCTTCAGTTCTTTTATGTCCTGCGGCCTTTTTATAGATTCAAGTAGATCTGACATCGAAGTTATGCTCCCTAATTATCTGTCTCTTTTTATTATATATTTTGCTATGGATCTCAAAGGCTCCGCGCCGTCGTCAAAGAGTTCCAGTTCGGATAGGGCTTTTTCCAGGAGCTCTTGAGCCCTCTTTTTGGTCTCTTTAATTCCGAAGAGAGCGGGATAGGTGGCCTTTAGATTGCGATTATCCGAACCTACCGGTTTTCCAAGAATTTCCTGGTCCCCTTCCACATCCAGAAGATCGTCTTTAATCTGAAAGGCCAGCCCCAGTGATTCGCCGTACCTTTTCAGATGATATAGCTCCTTATCATTCGCCTTACCCAGTAATCCCCCTATCTCTACGGATGTCTGTATCAGTGATCCAGTTTTGTGCCTGTGTATGAATGAAAGGGTTTCTGCGTCCACCGGCCGTCCTTGCATTAAGATATCCGCCGTTTGGCCTCCTACCATTCCGGAGACACCCGCAGCCTTTGCAAGAAGATAAATTGCTTCACCGACTGAGAGGGGGGACATGTTTTGTGTAAACTCAGGGTTACACATGAGTTCAAACGCATAGGTGAGAAGGCCGTCACCTGCAAGAATGGCAATGGCCTCACCGTAGACCTTGTGACAAGTGGGCCTGCCTCTTCTCAAGTCGTCATCGTCCATTGCTGGAAGATCATCGTGAATTAAGGAATAAGTATGGATGCATTCAAGGGCGCAGGCTGCCGGAAGAAGCGCCTTCTGATCACCGCCCGTTGCTCCGGCCCCGGCCATTAATAAAATAGGCCGTATTCTCTTTCCACCGGACATCAGACTGTATCTCATGGCATCAACCACCGGACCTGAAGGTCCATGAGGCAGGGGAAGCCATTTTTCTAGAGCGGAGTTAATTATCTCCTGTTGTTTTTTAAGATAGGTACTGAGGTCAAAGATCTTCACTATCTCCTTCCCATGCATTTAACACAAGCTCATTGTTTTCGTCTCGTGAAAGCTGCTGTATTCGCTTTTCTACGTCATCTAGGCACTTGGCACAGTATCGGGAGAGCTCTATACCATGTTCAAAGGTCTTCAGAGCCTTGTCTAGCGGTAGATCGTCTTCTTCCAGCTGTTTTACAAGTTTTTCAAGTTCTTTGAGGGCCTTTTCAAAATCCAGCTTCTTTTTCATGTCTTTCCTAAAGCTTGATCAATATATTGCTATATGTTACCTCATGCCTTATGAAAGTGCCAGAGGCCATAACAGGTTTTTCAAATACAATAGGTGATAAAGCATGTTCAGGGATACACGTATTATTATTCCGCCTTCTTGAATTATGGCTGACCTCTTGCCGTTTCACCATGGTTGGAATGAATGCCCTGAGGCCTCTGTTTGGGCCAGGTCATCCCGCCATAGCAACTTTGTGGCATGCGAACTTGATATACACCCTTTTTTATTTCAGACATCATCCCGGAGTCATCATGGTGAGCGGCAGTAACGACGGTGAATGGGTGGCAAGGTTATTAAGGGTTTGGGGGCAGATTCCAATACGTGGCTCCAGGCATAAGGGGGGGGTTCTGGCTATTAAAAAGATGGTAGAGATAATGCGGCAGCAGGGTTGTAATGCCGGTATAGTGGCCGATGGTTCACAAGGGCCTGCCTCGAGAGCTCAAAAAGGCGCAGTTGTTCTGGCAAGGGAGACGGGGGCACCTATTGTGCCGACTGGTTTCGCTGCCAGGCCGGCCTATAGATTCAACAGCTGGGACCGCACCATTCTGCCGTTCCCAGGAAGCAAAGTGGTTATGGTATTCGGGCAGCCGATTACAGTACCACCGGATGCAAGGGGGGCATTTATAGAGGAATTTCGAAGAAAACTCGAAGATAGTCTGAATGCATTAACTCGCATTGCCGAGGATACCATAGGTTAAGGGTGAATCATGGATTTTCATTTTAATTCTTTTCATTTTAACTGGCTGGACATTTTTCTTGGAGGAATGCTTGTTTTTTTCATTGGCCGCAGTCTTTGGACGGGTTTTAGCAGGTCGTTAGCCTCTCTTCTCGGGTTAATATTTGGTTTTTGGGTGGCCAGTCACCGATTTCCATCCATATCATTCAAGCTTTCAGCATGGATACAGGATGAGATGTGGCGCTCTTTCGTTTCATTTATATTAATATTTCTTGTAGTATATCTGATTTTTTTTATTTCAGGGATCATAGTCCAAAGGATGTTCAAAATCCTTAATTTGGGTTGGGTTGACAGGCTTTTGGGGGCTGGTGTGGGTCTTGCTAAAGGCCTGGTTCTGGCAGGAGCTATTGTGTTTATGTTAACCATTTTTTTAGAATCGAATAATCCCCTGCTCAGGAAGTCATGTCTTTATCCAGCTTTGAGCCGGGTGGCACAAGTAATGGGATCTATGGTCCCTGGAGACCTTAAAGGGCGGTTTATGTGGAAGTGGAGGAAATTCCACTCGGTCCAGGACCGGAACAAGGCACTAGGGCAGGAAATCTAGGGCATTATATAAAAATATTAGTGTTCAATCCAATAGTTTGGTGACTCTTTGGTTATTATGACGTCATGGACGTGGCCTTCTTTTAGACCAGCAGGAGTTATACGTACAAAGCGGGCATTTTGCCTTAGTTCCTCTATGGTTTTGCACCCGGCATACCCCATTCCGGCCCTCAATCCCCCTACGAGCTGGTAAATAGTGGCAGAAATCGGACCTCTATATGGTACTCTGCCTTCAATCCCCTCTGGAACCAGCTTTGCCTCTGTTTTGATACTTTCCTGGAAATATCGGTCTTTGCTGCCGTCTTTCATGGCCCCCAGCGACCCCATACCGCGATAGACTTTGTATTGCCGACCCTGGTAAAGTTCCAATTCCCCAGGGCTTTCATCCGTGCCGGCGAGGAGACTCCCTATCATGATGCAATGGGCACCGGCTCCTATGGCCTTTGTCAAATCTCCGGCGAATTTGATACCTCCGTCGGCTATGACGGTCCCCCCCATTTTCTGCGCTACAACGGCACAGTTGTGTATGGCAGTCAGCTGTGGTACTCCTACGCCTGCAATAACCCGGGTGGTGCAGATAGAGCCCGGGCCTATCCCAACCTTTACGCCGTCGGATCCGGCCTTAAACAGGGCCTCAGCTGCCTCTGATGTGGCTACGTTCCCTGCAATTACCTGTATATTATGAAAGGTCTTTTTGATTTCAGATACCGCCCTGATCACGTTTTTTGAGTGTCCGTGTGCCGAGTCTATAACTATAACATCCGTACCGGCCTCGATTAAGGCATTAACATGTTCCATGCAGTTTTCACCCACACCTACTGAAGCTCCCACCCTCAAGCGGCCTATGGCATCCTTGCAGGCCATGGGATATTTTTTTATTTTTTCTATATCTTTAATTGTAATCAAGCCATTTAGATTGCCCGCTTCATCTACTACCAGGAGTTTTTCGATACGGTGTTTGTGTAGGATGGCCTTTGATTCTTCAAGAGTGATCCCGACAGGGGCTGTAATAAGATTTTCACTCGTCATCACCTCACTGACTTTGAGATCCAGATTTGTTTCGAATCGCAGATCCCGGTTTGTGACAATACCCTTCAGTTTTTCTCCTTCCAATACGGGTACGCCTGATATTCTATACTCACGCATTATTTGCTGTACTTCATAGATACGCTGATCCAGAGAGACCGTCACCGGGTTCACGATCATGCCGCTTTCAGACTTTTTGACTCTTTCAATTTCCCTTACCTGAGTCTCAATCGGCATATTCTTATGTATGATTCCAATACCGCCCTCCCTGGACATGCTGATGGCGGTTTGAGCCTCGGTGACTGTATCCATAGCTGCGCTCATTATAGGGATATTAAGACGGATTTCAGGTGTGAGCTGAGTGGAAATATCTACTTTTGTCGGCAGGACGCTGGAATAGGCCGGTATCAAAAGCAGGTCATCAAAGGTATAGGCATCCGATATTGGGTGGTTCAGCATGGTTATAAGGCTCCTTATCAATTAAACACGTTAAAAGGCCCAGTAAAAGGCCCCCATCGCTAATAGTCAATTCTTTAAATTTACTGATGTGTAATATGTCTCGAAATATTGCTGCTCCTCCTAAAATAATATCTGCTCGCCTGGATTCAAGCCCGTTGATACTTCTTCTTTCATGAATTTTCACGCCCGTTAGAAGGCCCCATAATTTATCAAGCTCTCGAGAACCTATGGCATATCCCCTTATCCGTCGAGGATCATACCTTTTCATGTTTAGTGATATGGCCGCCAATGTAGTAGCAGTCCCACCGACTCCTACTACAGTTTTTGGAAATTCAGGGAGTTTAGCAAATAAATCCGACAGTTTCTGCCTGACATGAACCCCCAGTTTTTCAAGCTCTTCTGGAAGTGGCGGATCTTTTTTGATGAACTCTTCTGTAAGATTTACGGCCCCGATATCAATACTCCAATTAAACGATGTTTTTCTGTTCGTAGTCAATACGAATTCACTACTTCCTCCACCCACATCTACAACCAAAAAGGGCGGCGTTAAATCAGGTAATGAAGTGCGCACTCCCATGGCCGACATAAGGGCCTCCTCATCTCCTGATAATAAATTTATCTTAAATCCTTCCGCCTCTGCCAGCTTCAGGAATTCTCCGGCATTTGCGGCATTTCTCAGTGCTGCAGTGCCGCAGGCTAATACATCACAGACACCGAATTTATCAATGACGTTGCGGAAATCCCGAAGTTTTCCAATTCCTCTTTTTATTGCATTTTCATTCAGTATTCCCTTAGCGAAAAGACCTTGGCCCAATCTCACATTATTGAGTTCGGATGCAAGGACATGGGGCCTATTGTCTACAATTCGGACCACGGCCATCCTGAAGGTCTGAGAGCCAAGATCAACGGCAGCTATTGTCTTTTTAAAAAAATTTGCATTCATGTATGCAGACATCACTGCACAAAAATGAGTATTTGGATATGTGGGATATGGGGTGTTTTTTTCTCATAATTTCTTATTCATTTCTGAAAATATAATACCTTGATATTAATTCAATAGCGGGGAAAGAGAAAGAAACATGTTGATTTTGAGAAGTTACAATAAGCAATCGTGTTTTTCTGTAACGGTTCCGTGTTTATATTCAATAAAGGGCAAATAAAAGACCTCCTCTGATTTGGGAAAGTTCTGTTATCTAAAGCAGTTTGTTGCATATAAATCTGGCGAATGGCTGGTGGCGGATTTCCAGAACTGTTATGATGGCCAATATTAAGGTAAAGCCAATTCTGTATATGATAATCCCAAACTTTTTGAGATCACCAAAGAGCAATCAAAAAATGAAAAACCTTGAACGGATCACCATTTATTACATTTTGATGATTGTATCGGCATCGCCTCTATTGGGACAGCCTCTCCAGTCCAAAGCTGCCGATGTAATTGAAAAATTAAATGCTGCTCTTGTTGAATCCATGAAAAATGGAGATGAGCTTGGCTTTCCAGGGCGCTACAGGCTTTTGGAGCCTGTCATAAAGAGCTGCTTTGATTTCCCATATATAATCAAAAAAGTTACCGGTAAATACTGGAAGGATATGGACGAAAACCAGCGAAAAATGCTCTTAAATAATTATACTGTCTGGACCATAGCCAAGTATGCCCAACGTTTTAGCCATTACAAGGGACAAGGTTTCGAACCGGTCTCAGAATCCGAATTCAGACCACAGGTCATGGGCGTTAAGAGTAACCTAATAAAAGCGAATAAGGAAATAATAGAATTCAGGTATCTTCTGTTAAAAAATAAAGGAAGCTGGCGTGTTGTTGATATTCAAGTTTCCGGTGTCAGCCAGTTGGCCATGAATCGCGCACAATTCAAGCAAGTGCTTAAAGACGAGGGATTCGATGCATTAAATGCTGGCTTAAAGGAAAAAGTGAGAGAGCTTTCCTCAATTGAGAAAGACTGAGGGGAAGCCCTATGAAGGGTCCTGTTGTTTGTAGGGTTTATATATTTTCAAAAGTGCAGGAAGTACCAGAAGGGTAGATATGATCATGAAGCTGATGCAGATGGTAAGCAGCTTACCCATGCTGGCGGTCCCGGCGTGATGCATAAAAGATAGTATTCCGAAGCTGATAATGGTTGTAAGGGCACTGAATAAGACGGCGCGGGACGTACTGGTCTCCAGGACATCGGTGTTTGGTCCAAGATTTTCTTTGGTCCTGTTCATGATATGAATACTGAAATCCAATCCGATTCCCAGTAAGAGTGGAATGACAATAATATTGGCGAAGTTGAAGGGAATATTAAGCAACACCGTCGCGGCCATTGTATATAGCAGCCCCAGTAAGACAGGAAACATAACAAGTAACACCTCAACCCACCTTTTATATACGATCCTCAAGAATAATGTAATCAGCACAAAGGCTAATAGAGTTGCGGTTTTAAATGCAGAGGAGATTGTTTTGCCGGACTCCAGGATGGTGACGGGTTTATCGGTGGCATCAGGTGCTATTGTCCGCACCGCTGTTACAAATTTTTTCAGATTTTGTCTATCGGTTATGTCATTTCGTGGGAATACCTGGACCCTGTAAAGGCCATCATCAGAGACATAACGACGGGCTAGATCTTCAGGCAAGTCTGCAAGTTCAACTTTTTCTGCCTGCATTAAGTCATTAAAATTTTCAAGAAGGATTTCAAGGTTTGACAAGAGACTGGTTTCAAGGGCCTTAAACAGCTCTCTTTCTTTCCCGGTATCTGCCAGGAGTCTGCTGAATTCTTGAATATTTTCCAAAAGACGAGTAATTGCTGAAATGTAACTTTTGTCGTCTGTAACATTTGAGTTAATCGTCTCCACTAGGACATGGTATAAACTTTCCAGGGCCTTCTTGTTTTGCTCAGGGGTATATGAAGCGCCTCGCTTTAATTCCGGTGCAGGGGGCAGGATGAGAGCTATATCGTTAATAAGGTCCAGTTTTTCGATCTGGTTTTCCGGAACGAGGTCATAAATAGTAATCACCGTTTCAACTTCGTTCAACTTTCTAAGCCGTTTTGCGATATTCCGGGCTTCCTGTCTGTCAGATACCAAAATTGATATTGTCCAGAGACTACCTCTGTCAGTACCAAGAAGACCGCGTGCGGTGACGACTGAATCCGTTGTCGGATCCGAAAGATTAAGTGGATTTGCGTCAAAAGATACTTTGTGCATGATCGTAGCAGCGGCCATTCCGGAAACAATTGCCCCCACAACAATCGGCACGGCATAAGCATCAAGGAGTTTTGAAATATGTCTGCCTAAGGAAAGGGCCAGATAGTTACTTTTTTGCGGGGGTATAAGATTCATCAGGGCGGGCAATACGGTGATGTTCGCCAGCAGGTTAAGAAACATTCCGGTTCCGGCGATGAGCCCCAATTCCGACGCCCCAACATATGCCGTAGGTACAAAGGCGTAAAATCCGATGGCCGTAGTTATTGAACATAGTATGAGGGTATTACTTACGCTCCGGACCCCTTTTAAGATGGCCTCAGGATTTGTCAGTCCTGAAGATCGCAGTTCTTTATAGTGTAAACAGATCTGAATGCTGTAATCAATTCCGAGGCCTATAAAAAGGACTATAAAGGTAATGGACATCAAATTGAGACTTCCGATAAAGAGGAGGGCAAAACCTAATGTCCAGATAAGGCCCGTGAATAAAGTAAAAAGGCTGACAAACACAAGGCGGGCTGAACCGAGTCCTACATATAGGATGATGCCGACCAAAATAATGGAAACTATGCCCGCTATTCCAATATCTCTCCGAACACTGAGCAAGTCATCATGATTGATGGCAAGTCTTCCGGTTATGTTGATTTTTATGCCGTTTTCTTTGTTAATATGAAGCTCATCGGCAATGCCTCGAATTCTTTTTAAGGCCTTTTGGGCAGGTTGAGTCGCACGGTAATCCAGAAAAGGCTGTATAATAATGAATTGATAACCTGATGGGGTGTTTGTTTCCTGTTCAAACATGAGTTCTTGCCAAGACATGCGATGATTCGTTCCATGCACAACCTTCTCGAAGGTGCTGCTTAAGCGGTCAAAAAAAGATATCAGGTCTTGGTGGTCCTGGATGAGTTCATCATGTTTAACAACTGACTTTTCTATTAATGATAAGAGGCCCTGCAGAGAGAAATCCTGTGATAAAATGGCGATAAAAGGCTGAATTTCGGATAATCGGTCTGTCAGGTCCTCGATCTTTTCAGGGCTCATATACATCAGTCCGTTTTTATGGAAAAAAGGTCCTCCCCCTGGAGTATAAACGGATTTGAAAATGTTTCTGTCGCTACGCAGATTCAGGGCCAGAAGGTCCCGTGCCTGTGCCGCCTGTTCCGGCGTATCGGCTTCTATCACGACTACGATGGTGTTGTGTAATGCAGGAAAGGCATTGTGGAAGATTTTTGCCACCTTACGGAAGTGCAAATCATTTGAGATCATTTCCGTGAGGTCGGCATTTATCTTGAAATGACCTATCATGAAAGACGTTAGGACACAGGTCAGACATATTGCCGCTGTCAACACTATAAATGAATGTTTCAGCACCCAAGGTATCCACCAGGACGGCAGACAAAATCCATAACTTCTCAAGTATTTGAACATATACTAATTTTACTTGCCGGTAAGTTGAGGAGTTGCTTGATGTCCATCGACGATAAACCAGTAGATCAATCCAGGGACTCCGACGACAATTTCACGGAAACGTTTTACAAGCGCCAATGCAAGGGCTTTTTCAGGACTGAGGCCTATCATAATACCTATAAGAAGTATTCCACCGTCTTGAACACCAAGGCCGCCAGGGATGGCAAAGGCGACGCTCCGGAATGCCGTGCTCAGACTTTCCAGAATCATGGCCTCTTGTATAGTGACAGGAGAACCCGCGAAATATAAAAAAAGCCAGATTTCACCTGATTTAGCGATCCATCCCGCAAGTCGCCATAATCCGCAGGAAACGAGTCTGTCTTTTCGGCTATAGGAGTCTGAAATTTGTTGATCCAGGTTGCGGGAACTTTCTATGAGGCCCATTATTTTTCGGCTTCTTAAGAGCAGATTAACGCCCTTTGCACCAATGGAGAATAGGCCTGTCCTCTGGGCTAAGATGAAACCTGAAACCGCTACTAATCCTGCAATAATTCCTATAATAATCCATGAATATATGTCTTCCTCCTGTGATTCCTGTATCAGAAGAATCAGACCACCTATTGTAAACAGGATTTGGGTGACAAGCCCGATTGTAAAATCGACAACCACAGTAGCTCCTGCTTTGGCTTTGTCCACGATGTTTTTTCCTATCAGTTTAGCACGCAGGAAATGCCCGCCTATCTGTGCTACGGGCAACAGTGTGTTGAATGCCTCGCATATCCACCTGGCTGAAACGAGATTAGAGAATCGCGGGATTATATCCTTTTCAAAAAGCTTCAACCAGCCGAATGCATCTATTGTGATGGGTATGATACGGTAGCTGGCTATCCAGAAGAACTTCCACTTGACAATGGATAGTATGGCGAAGATACCTGTGAGATCTTCACGGATGAATAACCATATGAAAAGGGTAAAACCCATGAAAGAAAAAAACAGGGAGATTAAACGACTCTTGGACATCCTTAAAATTTCGATCCGTTTGCTGAAAGTATAAAAAATTTATCCTTTTTATAACCGTTGTGTGGAAATGTTTCACCATCAATCCTTGACATTTTGACAGCCATTAGCCATATTTAACAAAATTTGAATACAATATAGAGACTCTATCTTACCTGCCCTTGCCTTTGGGCACTTTCCATGGATTCTACAATTTACTAATATGTATTTTCATTACCCTACTTTGTTTAAAATATTACGTCTCTCATTCTCACGACAACACTTCTCACTGCGACATGCGTGTCTTACGTTCGTTTTTCTTGTTCCATTTCTGTGCCTGCGTACATTTGTTTGCTCTATGCGTCTTCTTGATCACATATTTTTCCCTGGTTTTCGAAAACAGGCCCTGAAAACACCGGTTTACATCATTGGAAATCCACGCAGCGGAACCACATTCACTCATCGTTTGATGGCATTGGACCGGCAGTTTTCTTATCTGAAGCTCTATCATACGATTTTTCCTTCTGTGATTTGTTATAAATTTTTTGAAACAGCAGGTAAAATCGACCGGATATTCGGCAATCCTGCAGCAAAATTACTGAACGGGATCAGCAAGAAGGGGTTCAAAGGTTGGGAAACGATTCACCAAACCGGCCCTAACAAGGCTGAGTCTGATGAGATGTTTTTTGTTTATGCCATGCTCAGTCCCTTGCTTGGTCTTTTGTTTCCATATTTAAAAGATCTGGAGGAGGCAACCTTTGTCGATCTTATGCCTTACAAAGAGCGGCAAAAACTAATGTCTTACTACAGGGACTGTCTGCAGAGGCATATGTATGCAACAGGACCGGACAAAATACTTCTCCAAAAGGTCGCTCTTATTGCCGGACGCCTACATTCCATTTACGAACTGCTGCCTGACATTCGTATTGTGCATTTAGTCAGGAATCCCTACGAATCCATACCGTCTCTGGTCAGTATGTTTGATGCGGCATGGAAGGCGCTGGATCCTCATGCCGGAAAGGACGCCCGGGCCAAACGGGAACTGGCTGATTTGACCTGCAGATATTATTTATATCTGTATGAATTTAAAAAAAATCTTCCAGAAGATCAATTTTTAGAAGTACGCTACGAGGATATGATTTCTGATCCCCGCAGTGCAATATGCGGGATCTATCGGGCATTTGGTATGGAATTAAGCCGTGGATACGAGGTGGCCCTTGAAAAAGAGACTCTGAAGGCCAGACAATACAAGAGCAGACACCATTATTCACTTGAGTCTTTCGGCCTTAATAAGGATACCATATACCGAGATCTCGGAACTATATTTGAGGCCTATGGTTTCAAGCCATAGCCGTTTTTTTTGATTCCAGAAATTTTTTGTGCCAGTTTACGGCATCCCTGATAGTACCATCCAGGGGGCGTGGCCGGTGCCCCAACGTCTTCCACGTCCAAATGCTGTTAAATTCCAGGGAACGCTTGCATAGCTTAACCCCGGTAATTGAACTTCTCGGTCTCTTGCCCGTCACAATACCTATATAATGTTCCATATAGCTCCAGGCCAACGCTACAAGATAGGGGATTTTAATTTTGGGGCAGGGTACCCCACTTATCCTGCTCAGATGTTGGAAAAATTCGTAGAGGGTCATATTATGAGCGGCCAGTATATATCTGCGTCCCGGCCGGCCGTATTCTGCAGCAAGGCGGTGTCCTGTAGCCACGTCACGAACATCGATGAAATTGAGTGTACAATCGAGGTAACCTGGAATTTTTCTCTGGAGGAAATCCGATATCATTTGTCCTGGAGGAGTTAGATTTCTGTCCCCGGGTCCTATGGGCAGGGTAGGGCATACGGCAACTGCCGGAAGACCTTCCTTTGCAGCCCTGAAAACGGCCTGCTCAGCCAGCAATTTGGAGCGGCAATACGGGCCAACCATGTCTTCAATGCGCGGCTTAATGTCTTCCGTGATAGGTTCCTTTCCGGAAGGTGTGGCAAGAATGGACTCTGTACTGGTAAAGATAAGCCGTTTTATTCCTGATCGCCTGGCCGTATTGAGTACATTGATGGTTCCTTCGTGATTTGTACGGTCAAAAAATTTTGGGTCTCTGCTCCATAGCTGGGGAGTGCCGCCCAGATGATAGACCGTACTGCAACCGTCCATGGCGGGAGATAGCTGGCTAAGGTTCAAGATGTCTCCTCGGACTACTTCAACGGTTTGATACGTTTCGTCTTCAGGAAACGGATTCAGGTCATATACCCTTACCCTTTCTCCCTGTTTTACTAGTTCCCTGACGAGGTGACTGCCTATGAAACCGCTTCCCCCGATTACAAGATTCATCGAATCCTTTTTGTTTCTGAAATTATATTTCAATTGTAACTATCTACTTTCCCTTATTAATTCAGCCCGGTGCTGAATATAGGCATCCCTGAAAAAGATATATGGGTCAAAGGCATCTCTCTTGAGATTATCATATTCTTCTGGATTGATAGATACATGATTGACAATATCTACCGAAAATACAATGAGTTTGTGTTGAAAGTTCATGAAATAATTCTGAGGCAATGTAAAATACCCGGCAAAGGTCCCAATTCCATCTCTTGCGCTGGATGGGCCAAGCAACGGGAGGACCATATAAAATCCATGGGTTAGGCCATAATGTCCCATGGTTTGGCCAAAATCAGCTTTTTTTGCTCTTATGTCCCACCAGTCTCTTGCAGGATCGAATAGACCGCCTAATCCGAGTGTAGTATTTATAATAAGGCGGGCAAATTCGGTTTCTCCATCCTTGAAGCGCCCCTGCAACAGACAGTTGGCGCAGCTAATCGGCGTCTTGCTGTTATTTATAGCGCGCCCAAGGGCCAGTCTCAGATCCTTGGGAATAACAAATGAAAAGACTTTGGAGACAGGTTTGAGAAGATAATAATATAATTTGTCGTTTATCTGAAATATTGCACGGTTAAAGGGTTCTATCGGATCGGCGATATGCTCGATTTCTTCTTCAAAAAAGAGATCTTTTTCCCAATCCTCCTTGAATTTTTTGTTGTCCTTCTCTTCGAAGATTTCGGTATAGAATTTTTGTGATGCTGAGTCGGATTCAATCTGAAGTATATGAGACGGCAAGATCTGGTCTGCCTGAACATGGACTGTTTGAATGATAAATGACATGCATATAGTAAATATACAAATAATTTTCATCCAATCATCCTTTCTGCAATATATGTATAATTCAGGTTTAAGCTATTGACTTATTTATTGTGGTATGTAAACAGAGCCCGTATCGTCATTTTTTTGTGTAAATTTCTCGCAGGCCGATTCTTTGGAGATGGCATATTATTATACATTCTTTCTTATGATGTTGGTGGTTTCCAGATGTGTCCATTCACGTTCAAAGGTCTCTCTGGCCGTTCCCGGGTCTCCTTGAAAATTTCCGTTATCTCAGGTACTCTAATTTTTAAATTCATGGCACTTCTCCTTTCGGTCTGATTTTTTGAGTATCAAAACATTACAGGGGAAAGTGCCTTTTTTCTAGTTTTCAGAATTCATAAAAGATATTTTACATTACCGACAATTCTTTATGTAAAATTACTCTAAAATTTAAAATGTCTATTAAACTATACATAAACAGATAGGGTAAAAAGTGGAAATCATTCTGGCCAATCCGAGGGGATTTTGTGCGGGTGTTATCCGGGCCATCAAGACGGTCCGGCTCACTCTTGAGAAATACGGCGCGCCTGTTTATGTTCTGCATGAAATTGTTCACAATAAGCACGTGGTCAAGGAATTCCGGGAACAAGGTGCGGTTTTTGTTGAAAGTCTCGCAGATATTCCAACGGGGGCCGTTACCATTTTCAGCGCTCATGGAGTTTCCCTGGCGGCGGAAAAACAAGCCTCTGAACTAGGGCTTAGAACTATCGACGCGACTTGTCCTCTGGTTGCCAGTGTCCATAGAATGGTGAATAAATACCATAAAGAAGGATATAGTGTGATCATCATCGGCCATCGTGATCATCCCGAAGTGGAGGGAACTGCCGGAAGAATCGATGGGCATGTCCATCTCATATCAACCGTCGAAGAAGTCAGTACCTTGAAGGTGAATGATTCGGCACGCATGGCCTACGTCACTCAGACCACCCTAAGCCATGATGATATTGTCGAAGTACGCCAAGCTTTGGAAAATCGGTTTCCAGGTATCAAAGGACCGGCCTCAACCATCTGTTATGCCACTCAAAACAGGCAAAATGCCGTAAAAGAACTGGCCGCTAAAACAGACCTGCTTTTTGTGGTAGGCTCAAAAAACAGCTCCAACTCCAACCGGCTCAAGGAAGTGGGGATGCGCCAGGGCATTAATTGCTACCTGATTGATGATGCCGGCGATATTGATCCGGCTTGGCTTGAGGGTATACAACGTGTCGGCGTGACTGCCGGCGCTTCCGCTCCGGAGCGGCTGGTTGATGGTGTAATCAATTGGCTGCGGAATCACGGGGCAACAAAATTTCAGGAGATGGCCGGCAAAAAAGAGGAGGTAATATTCGAGCCGGCAGAGCTTGAAGAACAATTGAGTTGAAGCGATGCTGAATTATTCTTTTCCCGGCGACAGTCAAGGAATGTGAAGGGTTATTAAGGCGATGAAAGAAGATACGGAAGAATCAGCCAAGCCGTTATCTGGAGGCCATCCAGCCACTGGGAAACTTATCTCGTTAAAGACTCTGGAGGCCTTTGATAAGGAAGACCAAAAGGCTGATAAGGCAAAAAAGCGTCTGTTTATCGGACTGGTCATGGCCACCAACGGAATGGTGGTTTTTTTTCTTTTTCTGGTCTGGGCCTTGGCGACCTTCGACCTTGCCCATATCCATCCATTAGGACCTATATTTTTAGGACTTGTCATCGGTTGTATAATAATGCTTATCGGTTTGTCATCGTTAAGCTTCATTCTCAGCGTCAGGTTCGGTAAAGTCCTGCCCTTTTTCCCCCGGCTGCGGGGGTTGATAGTCAAGCTGTTTTTGCCGTTTATGGTCGTGTTTGGTCAGGCTATAGGAATATCAAAAAACAAGGTCCGTTCATCATTCGTGGAGGTAAATAACGAGCTCATCCTGAAGACAGCAGCGCGCTATAAGCCGGACGAGATGCTGCTGCTCATGCCTCATTGTTTGCAGAGATCCACATGCAAGATGCGCCTGACCTATTCAATCTATAACTGCAAGCGCTGCGGCAAATGTCCCATTAGTGACTTGATCTCCTTAAGCGAACGTTATTCTGTCTATTTGGCCATTGCTACTGGTGGAACAATTGCCCGTAGAGTCGTGGTTCAGAGGCGTCCGAAGATGATCATTGCCGTAGCCTGCGAACGAGATATGGCAAGTGGTATCCAGTATGCCTATCCGTTGCCTGTCTATGGGGTTTTGAATACCAGGCCTCACGGCCCTTGTCGCGATACCCAGGTCTCTATAGAAAATGTAGAATGGGCCGTGCGCAGATTTATGCAACCCCAATACTATCCGGAAAATCTACATCAAAATCAGGATTACTATGGCAAAGAAACAGCCTATGTCAAAGAAGGACTCCTTGAAGTCAGATAGGCTGTAGTCAGAGTGCCCTGAATGATGAACCTCGCTCCCCCATCAATGATTTGTTCCGAGTAAATTAATGGGAATACCAATTTTTCAAAAAGCCCGTATCGGGAAATATATAATCAGGCAGATGCTGATGAATCATAAGCGTTTTCCTCTGGTGCTGATGCTTGAACCTCTCTTTCGCTGCAATTTGCGCTGTAAAGGTTGCGGAAAGGTGAATTATCCTCCGGAGATACTGCGCAAACATCTCAGTGTTAAAGAATGTGTGGAAGCGGCTGAGGAATGCGGCGCGCCTGTTGTAAGTATAGCCGGGGGCGAGCCATTGCTCCATCCGGAGATCACCGGTATTGTTGATGAGCTAATCAGCCGCAAACGGTTTATATATCTTTGTACCAATGGCCTGTTGTTGAAAAAACGGTTCCGTGATTTTTCACCTAGTCCTTATCTCACATTCAATGTCCATCTGGACGGTATGTATGAACATCATGATCAGGCCGTCTGCCGTGAGGGTGCTTTTAAAGAGGCTACTGAAGCCATTTGCAGGCTAGTGGGGGCTGGTTTCAGGGTAACCACCAATACCACTTTTTTCAAAGGACGGACAGTGGAAGATGCGGTTCGTTTGTTTGACTATCTGAGCTCTCTGGGAATTGAGGCCATGACTGTTGCCGCCGGTTTTAATTATGATTCAGCCGATGATCAGGAGTGCTTTTTGGGAAGGGAAGGCACAAAAGAGCTGTTCAGCAACATTCTCCATCAGACCAAACCTTGCTGGACCTTTAACCACTCGAGTCTGTATCTTGATTTTTTGGCAGGAAACCGTGATTATAAGTGCACCCCTTGGGGAAATCCGACCAGAAACCTATTCGGTTGGCAAAAGCCGTGTTATTTGCTTAATGACGGTTATGTGGCCACTTACCGTGAGCTGATAGAGAATACCGATTGGAACCGTTACGGGGTGGGACGTGATCCCCGCTGTGCTGACTGTATGCTCCACTGTGGATTTGAGGCAAGTGCTGTCCTTGACACCGTTAAACATCCCTGGCGGGCATTCATCGTTTGCCTGCGCGGACCGGGGAGATAGCTTGTCGTGCATCGGCAGATGATAGAAACTGTTCACCGACGAGGAGCCATGCCTTTTCCAGGGCAACCAACGCCTGGCGGAACTGGCTGGCCATTCGTATCATGTCACCCAGGAGCCAGGGACGCCGCACAAGATGTGCCAGTATATGCCCGATTCTGGGATTGCCTTGCTTATCAACCATTTCCGGTAAGGTGTCAGCTACAGTCTGATCGGCCGGGTCGCAGACGGCCCGCAGACAGAAAAAGGGAAGTCCTGCCTCTGCGGCGACTTCGCAAATCGCTCTACTTTCCATATCAGCTGCCAATGCTCCAGTCAATCTATGAGCATTCAGTTTTGAGGCTGCGGTTAAGATCGGTTTAGATGAACAGAGTATAGGGCCTTGATGAAAGTGGACGATGTTTTCTTGAAATTTTTCTGCAATATAATTGTTGATATCTGCGTCGGCTCTGAAACCGGCAGGCATAACTTGTGTAGGGGGAAGTCCATGCAGTTCGGGATCCCAGATCAGTACCAGATCGGCCAGTACCAGGTCTCCAGTCTTCAGGCGGGGATGTAAGCCGCCTGATATGCCGAATGATACGAGCACTTCACTTATGCCAGCCAGGTATTCAGCCTGTTTGCGAGCATACTGCATGCCGATTCCTGACTTACGGACAATTATTTTCCCTTTTGTAGACGATTTCTGCACCATTTTGCCTGTTGTCCGAGTCAATATTCTGGCTTCAGCAGGGAGGGCTGCTAAGACGCCAATGGTGGGATACGAGTCAGTATGCATTGCGTTTGCCGGTAAAGTAAGATTGAAAGGTGATAAAATTCATGAATTTGACCCCTCATAGCACGATCATACAAAGCCTGCAATATGGGATTGAAAAGGGGATAGCATGGTTATTGGATAACCAGCGGCCGGAAGGTTTCTGGCTGGGGAATCTGGAAACCAATTCTTGCATGGAAGCTGAATGGGTCCTGGCCATGCATTTCCTTGGTGTGGAAGATGATCCAAAGTTTGAATCGGTAATACGGGCAATCCTGAATGAACAGCGGCCTGACGGTTCCTGGGAGGTATATTATCAGGCGCCCATGGGCGATATCAACGTCACAGTAGAGTGTTATACAGCGCTCAGGGCTTCCGGTATGCCGGTTGATTCGCCACCTCTCCGCAAGGCGAGAGAGTGGATTTTGGAGCATGGCGGGCTGGTTGGACTCCGGGTCTTTACCAGATACTGGCTTGCCCTGTTTGGTGAATGGCCCTGGGATGTTACTCCGGCCCTGCCTCCGGAAATCATATTCCTGCCATCCTGGGCACCGTTTAATGTCTATCGGTTCGCCTCTTGGGCCCGGGGCACCATCATCCCTTTGACAGTGCTGAGGGCCAGGCGGACTGTAAGAAAACTCTCGCCTGAATATCGGATTGACGAGCTTTTTCCTGAGTCAAGAAGCCGTTTTGACTACCGATCGGTCAGGAAAAAAAATACTTCCTTAAGGCAGCGCCCCTTTTATTTATTTGACAGGTTGTTGAGCAGGTATAACAGATTTCCCTTTTGTCCTGGCAGGGAATTGGCCATCCGGAAATGTCTGGAGTGGATTATTCGTCATCAAGAAGCAGATGGTGCATGGAGCGGGATTCAGCCGCCATGGATCTATTCTTTGTTGGCGTTGCATGCAGAGGGATATGCCCTTGATCATCCGGTGCTGGCGGCAGGACTTGATGCCTGGAATAAATACTGGAAATTCGAGAAAGATGGTGCTACCTATCTCCAAGCCAGCAATACGCCTGTGTGGGATACCCTGCTTTCACTCCTGGCCGTCCTGGACTGCGATCAGGATTTCACTGCAACACCTCAGATGCAATCCGCTCTGGATTGGATCCTGAACGAACAGGTTATGGCAGGGGGAGACTGGCAGGTCTACGTCAAAGACGTGGAGCCGGGTGGATGGGCGTTTGAGCTACAAAATGACTTTTATCCCGATGTAGATGATACGGCAGTGGCCTTAATTGTTTTGCTCAGATTGCTGCCTGTTTTGCCCTCCGGCCTGAGGAGCCGGGTTGATTTGGCTGTAAACAGGGCAGTGGCTTGGATGAATGCCATGCAGAGTTCAAACGGGGGCTGGGGTGCCTTCGACAAGGACAACAACAGCCACTGTATTACCCTTATTCCCTTCTGTGATTTCGGTGAAACGCTGGATCCGCCGAGCGTTGATGTTACTGCCCATGTACTGGAGGCATTGGGGCTACTGGGACGGGGATTGGATGATCCTGTTGTTGCCAGGGCCTACAGATATATACGGGCGGAACAGGAAAATGATGGTAGCTGGTTCGGCCGCTGGGGGGTCAATCATATTTATGGGACAGCCGCGGTTCTGCCGGCTCTGAAGGCCATTGGCGAAGACATGAATGCGCTTTATGTTCAAAAGGCTGCTCAATGGATAGTGGATCACCAGAACCCGGACGGCGGCTGGGGCGAAAGCTGCGGCTCTTATATGGATATCACACTCAGAGGATGTGGCCCCAGTACCGCGTCACAGACCGGTTGGGCCCTCATGGCCCTTGTGGCCACCGGATCCCATGCCTATGATCACGTAATTGAAAGGGGGCTGGAATGGCTGCTGGCCACGCAACGGACTGATGGTACCTGGAATGAGCCACAATATACCGGCACCGGTTTCCCCGGCTATGGAACCGGCGAACGCACCGACATTGCCAAAGCGGCGGATAACCTGAATCAAGGCAGCGAGCTTTCCAGAGGTTTTATGTTAAACTATAATATGTATCGACATTATTTCCCGCTCATGGCCATGGGCAGAACGCTGCATCACCTCAGTGAGTAAGGTCCGCAAACAGTTATAACTCCACTGTGTAGTCCCAAGACAGTTACTTAAATTTATTTGCATAATAATTCATTTCCTCATTTTTTGTAGTTCATGCGGCTGAGAAGCTGCTCAATGTACAGTCCCATAAGTGAAAATTTTCCATAGGAACTTATGCAAATGATTCTATTTTCCGTAAAGTCTAATGAAGTGGTCGGCGAACTGTCAAAGAAAGAAATGCCATGTAGTAATGAAATACAAGATCCTTATAGTTGAAGACAATCAAAAGCTGGCATGCCTTTTTCGAGAGGCCCTGGGCGACGAGTATGATACACGTCTTGTCTATGGTTTAAAACAGGCCAAGTCCTGTCTAGATGGTATCCATGGTCTCTTATTGGACCTCCAGCTTCCGGATGGCCATGGCCTGAGTCTTATCAGGCCTGTTCGGCAGATAAATCCGTCCTGTGTGATAATTGTAGTTACAGCTTATGGCACCATCCAGAAAGCAGTTGAGGCTTTAAAATTGGGGGCTACTGATTTTCTGGAGAAGCCTGTGGATCTTGAGGCCCTGGTACAGCGCTTTCAGGATTTGTTCCCTTTGCAGGGGATAAAAGAGCTCGTAGCTGAATCATCCGAGATGGTTGAGATACTGCAAATGGCTGATCGTGTGGCTTCCACACCTTTCCCTGTTCTTATTACGGGAGATACTGGGACCGGAAAGGATGTGCTGGCTCGTTATATCCATCGGCACAGCGGCCGGGGGAAATTCATAGGGCTCAACTGTGCAAGCGTGCCACACGAATTGGCGGATTCAATGCTTTTTGGTCATCTAAAGGGCAGTTTCACAGGGGCGATAGAGACCCGTAAAGGCCTTCTTTCTGCAGCCAAAGGAGGAACTCTTTTTTTGGACGAGATTGGAGAGCTACCGCTTTCCCTTCAGGCAAAGCTTTTGAGATTTTTAGACTCTGGTTGTTATTTAACATTGGGTAGCAGCCAAGAATCCAAAAGCGATGCCCGGATTATTGCAGCAACAAACAAAGACCTTAAAAAGGCTGTAAAAAAGGGCCATTTCAGGAAAGATCTACACTTTCGTCTTTCAACCTTTCCAATTCATGTTCCGTCTCTCATGGACAGAAAAGACGACATTATTCCCTTGGTTAACCATCACCTTGAAAGGATTAAACAGGTGCTTGGCCGTAGGATCCATTTATCAGATAGTGCTAAGGAACTCCTTTTGGACTACTATTTCCCGGGAAATGTAAGAGAGCTTTTCAATCTATTGGATCGGACTGCAGTTTTGACAGGAGGCGACATTACTTATAACTCCCTCAGATCGTTTTTAAGCCCTCCTCCTGAAGATAAGCCGGTGCCGGGTGATTTCTGGTCGGAAAGCAGGGGCCATGTCTTAGAAAAGGAAAAAGAACTAATAGGCGCGGCACTGACGGCAACCGGAGGTAATAAGGCCGCTGCGGCCCGCGCTCTTAAGGTCAGTTATAAAACCCTTTTTAATAAGATGAAAAAATTGGGTTTATGAGATTCCGCAGGCAAACCAAAAGCAGTTTATAGTTTTAATTTTTTTGATCTTGTGCTTTGGCAGTGAGATTAAAGTCATGGCTGATGGATCTATTTTTTATTGAATTTCCAGTTCGTTATCTAACGGTCGGTTCCATAATGTAATTTTTTTGTGAATAAGTAGAGACCGGAGAATGAAGAATTACCTAAACCTTTATAAAGGCCGACTTGTGGCGGTCAGCAACTTTTTGCAGGTGGTAAAGAATTACTTTGATTGACATAGCATATGTTGAACAGTACATTGTATTGAAATAAAATTTATGCCTGTCTTTTTAACGTATGACAGTCTTTCTTTTAGGAGAGGAATAGAGGATGTTTGGGTTGGGAGTGCCTGAGCTGCTGATAATTTTAGTTATAATTCTTGTCATTTTTGGTGCTGGTAAGCTGCCCAAAATTGGTGAAGGCCTTGGGAAAGGCATCAGCAACTTCAAAAAGTCTATAAAGGAGAAAGACGAGATTGGAGATGATGCCAGCCAAGGGGAAAAGACCGTTCCATCACCGGATCATAAAAAGTAGCTAGTACCTCCTTAAGGCCGGCCATATCTCCCAAGCATGGCTCCCAGGCCTAAATCCGCTTTATGAAAATATCATTCTCGACTTATCAAGATACTTCAATCTGGCGTTTTTTTTCGTCGGTTCGTCTGGCTGTATTTCTTTTAATAACTTTGGCAATAACATCTATTGTCGGTACGGTTATACCCCAGGGTGAATCACTTCAGTTCTATCTGGAAAGATTTGGCCCCAATCTTTTTCGAACCATAAAGGTCCTACATTTATATGATACTTATCATTCCTGGTGGTATCTGGCTTTACTCGGACTCTTTAGCATTAACCTGATAATATGTACGCTGAGACGTTTGCCGTTCACTCTCAAACTTTTCAGGAGAGACAACCTGTCAGTGGATTTTGAGCGTCTCTTAAAGATGCCCTTTAAAAAAGATTGGGAGACAAAAAAGGAACTGGATAATGATTCTACTCGATCGATCATTGCATCGTTTAAAAAGGTCGCTGGTAAAACCGAGGAACGCGATGGGGTAGATGGGGGCAGGCTCTTTCTGGCGGAACGCGGAAAATGGAGTTACTGGGGCGTCTATGCTCTGCATGGCAGTATACTGATTATTTTTATCGGTGCCCTGGTAGGATTATTCCTGGGTTTTAAGGGCAGCATCATGTTACCAGAGGGTGAGACAATAGATCATATTATAAACAGACAGACTGGAAAGCGCATACCTCTGAACTTTTCAGTCCGTTGTAATCGTTTTAATATCTCTTTTTACGATAATGGCGCACCCAAAGAGTACCGATCTGACTTAACAGTATTAAATGGGGATAAGGAGGTCTTCCATAAGTCCATTGTTGTTAATGATCCTATGAAATATAGGGGGATTACCTTTTATCAGGCAAGTTATCGGGCCATTCCTGAAATAACTGTAAAGGTCTCCAACTCCGATAAATTACAGCGTTCCCTTAGCATTTCTGCATTTCAAAAGACATTGTGGCCTGAAGAACAACTGAGCTTTGGTTTGATTCAGTATCAGCCCAGTGTCCATGGCAGACCCGCAGCTCAGATATGGATTGCTGATAATGAAGGTCGAGCTGGTAATATCTGGCTTCTGCAAGGAAGAGAAAGAGAATTTAAACAAGGTGAAGATTTGTATAAGATTTCTCTGACCAATGCCAAACAGCGATATCTGACAGGACTGCAAGTCAAGAAAGACCCAGGAGTCTTGATAGTGTGGTTGGGCTGTACAGTCCTCATTGTTGGTTTTGCCGTGGTATTCTGGGTCCCGCATAGACGTATGTGGCTATGGATAGGCCACCGGAAGGGCAGGACGGTTGTGATTTTGTCCGGTCAGACCAATAAGAACAAGTTGCGGTTGGAAAAAGACATGAAAAAGATTGAAGAGGCCTTGAATTCCAATTTAGGAGTATAGTAATGACCTTTTCCAGTTCATACCTTTTCGGTTTAACTACTTTCATATACATGGGGGCGGCTGCCCTGTATTTGATACGCTGGATCTTCAGGGTGCGTAAAGTGGGGTTGCTGGCTACGTTTGTTACAATTGGAGGCTTAATAATTCAGACGGTCGGAATAGGTCTGAGGTGGATAGAGTCTTACCAATTAGGCTATGGCCACGCGCCCCTATCAAATCTTTATGAGTCCCTGGTATTCTTTTCCTGGATAACAGTGCTGGTTTACTTGATTATAGAATGGCAGACCAAACAGCGTGTGATTGGGGCCTTTACAACTCCATTTGCGTCCCTCTCTATGGCCTATGCATCTTTTAATCCTAATATTGAGGATAAAATACAGCCTCTAATACCGGCACTTAAGAGCAATTGGCTCATTGCCCATGTTTTAACGTGTTTTCTCGGATATGCATCTTTTGCCGTTGCCTGCGGACTTGGCATTATGTATCTTTTTAAAAATAGATTCAGTGAGGCATCGGGAGCGCTAATAGATGTTATACCTGATTGCAAAATCCTGGATGAGTTGATACATCAAACAATCATCTTCGGTTTTCTGTGGTTGAGTCTCGGCATAATTACAGGGGCCATCTGGGCCAATGATGCATGGGGAACATACTGGAGTTGGGACCCAAAGGAGACATGGTCCTTAATAACCTGGTTTGTATATGCTACGGCCCTTCATGCAAGATTTGTCAGAGGCTGGACCGGTCGCAGGATCGCTTACTTATCTATAATAGGTTTTGTTTCAGTTATGTTCACATACTTTGGTGTGAATTTTCTCCTTTCAGGATTACACAGTTACGGGTCACAATAGGGATTATAGAGTTATAGGATTAAGGAATTGTTAGGATCAAAAAAATCATATTCTTTGTCTTAAATACTACTAATAGTTTTGCAAAAGGCTAAAGGGGGCTTAATGTTTGGCTTAGGCACACAAGAGCTGTTAATAATCCTGGTAATCGCCTTTTTTATCTTCGGGGGCAAGAAGCTTCCGGAAATAGGCGCAGGACTTGGAAAGGGGCTGAGGGCATTCAAGTCCGGTTTAAAAGACATTGAAAATGATGTCGATTCGGGAAGGCTTCCAGATAACAAATCCAACAGTTCGTCAGATACAGATACAGAAAGTAAAAAAAAGGTTTAACGGCTTCACGGATTACGCTTAGTATAGTGTAGTATGCCTTTCTGTAAACAAGCCATGATTTTAGCCGCAGGACTGGGCACACGACTGCAGCCTGTCTCGTTTTATTTGCCCAAGCCTTTATTCCCGGTATTGAATATTCCCTTGCTTCACAGGTTAATTTGCTGGCTTGAGGAGTCCGGGTTCAAAAAAATTGTGATCAACTGCTTTCACCTTGCACATCTGATACTGGAGTCGGTGGGGTCTTATAGAAGAAGCGCGGAAATTATTACATTGGTGGAACCATCACTGCTGGGAACCGGCGGGGCGCTTAGAAATGCCCTGCCTCATATCTCCCAGGATGCCCCCCTGCTGGTTGTAAACGGAGATGTGGTAATGGATCTTAATCCCGCCCAGATAGTTGATCGGCATCGGTACCATGGAGCTATGGCATCTCTAGTTGTTCACAAGAGAGAACCGTGGAACAATGTAGCTGTAATGGACGAAAAGATCTTGGGTTTTGATGAGAGTGGGCCATATGCCTTGGCCTTTACGGGTATTTCCGTGCTGGAACCTGGGTTTATAAGGACTATCACTGAAGATTGTCCGAGTTCCTTGATTGATGCGTTCAAGGTCGTGATTAATAAGGGCGATCGCCTGCAGGCCTTAAGAGCTGATCAATTTGCCGGTCATTACATTTGGGAGGATATAGGATCGCCCAAAGGGTATCTTTCTGCCCATAAAGTGCTTTTTGAAAATGAAAATAACAGGTGTCTGGTTGGACGGGGCACTGAGTTGCCAGGTGATCTCATATGGAGGGACTGGGTTTCTATAGGACCCGGAGTGAGTATGGGATCTGATATAAGGCTTTGTCGAAGTGTGATCTGGGGGGGAAGTGATGTCCCTTCCGGAGCAGTTCTTGAGGACTGTGTTTTTAGTCCTTATGGAAATATCAGTTCTTGACTGATTGACTTGATTTAAGTTTTTAATTAACTAGGTTAAGTTTATGTCACTTGTCAGGGCAAAAGCACTTGAGAAAACGTATATAGCCGGCGAAATTACCGTCAGGGCTATACGCGGAGTTGATTTTGTCGTTGAACGGGCCTCATTTGTTTCCTTTGTCGGCCCGTCAGGAAGCGGGAAAAGTACGCTGCTGAACATGATTGGTTGCCTTGACTTTCCGACCGGTGGTTTTCTCGAAGTCGCAGGCCAGGATGTGACACGTCTCCGCTCAAAGGAATCGGCCCGTTTCAGGGGGGAGCATATTGGTTTCATTTTTCAGGATTTCAACCTGATTTCCGTACTCACTGTATTTGAGAATGTGGAATATCCCTTGCTCATGGTGCAAAATTGGCCGAAGCAGAGACGGCAAAAACGGGTACGGGAGTTGTTGAAATCAGTGGAAATGGCGGATCAGGCAAATAAATACCCGAGCCAGATCTCGGGCGGCCAGAAGCAGCGGGTGGCAGTAGCCCGTGCCTTGGTTACCAATGCCGAACTGGTGCTTGCCGATGAACCCACTGCCAACTTGGACAGTAAGACCTCCAACCGTATTATTGAACTTATGAAAGATATGAGGGATGAGTTCGGCACCACCTTTATCTTCTCTACCCATGACCCCAAAGTAATGAAAAATGCTGAAACCGTTTTTACCCTGGAAGACGGAAGATGGAAGGGCTGAAGGATGGATAGACTGATGGGAAGAAATCATCCTATACCTAAACAATCCATGTAATTTTATGTTTAGTATATTTAAATTTGCTATCCGGAATCTGCGACGCTATAGGCGACGAACCTTGCTTACCTCTGTTTTGATAACCCTGGGAGTGGTGGCGGTGCTGCTTTTCGTTTCCATATCCGGTTCCTTCAAGGCCATGATGATCGGTCAGATCACAGATTCCATGTTGGGCCACCTGCAGGTGCATCGCAAGGGATATCTTGCCTCCATTGACAGCCTGCCCCTTGACCGTAACATGAAAGGCAAACAGGTTGCCGAAGTAAAGAAAATTCTGGAAGGCAATGATGCCGTGGAGGCCTATTCCATGCGTATTAAGCTGGGAGCCATGTTCAGCAATTTTTCAGAGACAACCAGTATTAGGCTTAACGCGGTAAATCCAAAACAAGAGATGCAGACAGTCCCCAGGCTTATTGATCGCATCATCGATGGAAAAAAGGAAGGCCTCCTTGAAAAGGGAGAAATCCTTGTCCCTGAACTCATTGCCAAGGGAATGAAGATCAAGATCGGCGATACTGTTGTACTGGTTGCCACCAACAAGGATGGATCGGTGAACGGGCAGCCATTTGTGGTACGTGGTATTTTGGAAGGCATTTCCGGGCCGGGCGGCCGGGACGGCTTAATCCATCTTGACGATGCCATGACCCTGTTGCGTATCGAGGACAAAGAGATTAGCGAAATTTCCATACGTTTGAAAGGCATGGGCCTTATGAATGAGGCGTTTGATCAGTTGGAGGACCGGCTTGGATCTATTAAAGACAAAAACGGCAAGCCGCTCTTTGAGGTGCATACCTGGGAGAAGCTTTCACCATTTTTTAATATCGCCGAGATGATTGACTTGATGACCTTTTTCATCAAGATCATGCTGGTAGCCATTGTTTTGGTAAGTATTATGAACGTTATGATCATGGCTGTTTATGAACGCATCAACGAAATCGGCACTATGGCCGCCATTGGGACTGTGCCTGGCAAGATTCTTTCCCTTTTCGTGATGGAGGGTTTTCTGCTCGGCGTATTCGGTACTTTAATAGGCATTGTTATCAGCCTTATCATCATTGCCGGAATGAATACGGCCCGGATTAGTTTTAATTTCGGCCGTCAGGAAGGACTGCTTCTTGCACCGACCATTGCTTTAAATGATGTGGTCACGGTTTCTGGAATTGTCATTACTATAGCCGTACTTGCCAGCCTGCAGCCGGCGTGGAAAGCCGCAAGGATGGATCCCATAACGGCCCTGCGGCATGTATAGGTCGGCAAACAGATAGGTGAAGGATAGAAGACCGAGAGGTATAAAACCGTTATAGTTTTTGGCCCTTGTTTCCCTACCTTCAGATTAAAAGGCTAAGTGGAGGAACCTATGAAAATTAGAAGCATGTCAACCAGTATTGTCAATTTATTTTTGTTCTTTTTTTTGGGTCTTGCTATAAGCGCTTCTGCAGATTCAATGAAAATTGCCGTGGCCACCAACGGGCCGGGAAAAGATACAATCATAAGCCAAAGGGCTGCCAAAACACCGTTTTTTCTATTTTTTGATGGCAAAGGTAATTTTATCGAGGCCTTAGAGAATCCTTTCTGCGATCAGCCCAGCAACGCTGGGCCGAGGGCAGCTATATTTCTTGCCGACAAAGGGGTGACCCTCGTTATCGCTGGTAGTATCGGATCTAAAATGGAACAGGCCCTGATGGACTACCAGATCGAATATGCAGAGCAAACCGGAGTTGCTTATGATGTGGTTCAATCAATTATTCAAGACCGTTAGCCGGATTACTATTCCGGTAGTCATTTCTCTTTTTTTTCTCTGGACACCCGCCGTCCTTGCTCTGGATGGCAACGATATCCTGAGCCAGGTCGATAAAAACATGCAGCCCCGGTCCTATGAGATGTACCGGAAGCTGATCAACATAGAGCCCGATGGCTCAAAAAAGGAGTTTGTACTTTATACGGTTAAGAAGGGACAGGACAAAATGGTAGCCCTGTTTATCTCGCCGGCCAGTGAAAAGGGCCGTTCTACTCTACGGCTGGGTGATAATATGTGGCTCTATATCCCTGATGTAGGCAGACCTTTACGTATCACCAGTCTTCAGTCAGTTGTGGGCGGGATATTCAATAATTCCGATATTCTGAGACTGGACTATAGTGTAGAGTATAATGCGGAAAAGATAATCGACCAAGGTGATACCTATATGCTTGAACTAAAGGCCAAGTCCTCCTCAGTTGCCTATAATCACTTAAAGATGAAGGTAGACAAAAAGACCCTTTTGCCTTTTACTATCGAGTGTTATGCGGTCAGCGGCATGCTCATCAAGACCCTGCACTATACGAAAATCAAGGATTTTGGCCAAGGTATCATTAGACCGTCAATGCTTGAGACGGACAGCCCACTCCATAGGGGGTATCGGTCCGTAATGCTTTTTGCCGAAATCAAAGAGAAAGAACTGGCGGACGAGGTGTTTACCCTCAATTATCTGCCCAAGGTTGATGAATTGCGATAGCATCGGCTTCTGTCTCCTCTGCTTTCTGCTTGGCTTGCTTTTTCTCTCTTCCTCTCTCTTGCATGCAGATGACGAATTCAGTTTTGAACTGGAGGAGTTTGAAAGAAAGACCTTGGAAAACGGAGGTTATGCAGAACTAAAGTTTGAGCACATGGATATTAACCATGATTCTGCTTTTGCCATACTAAATCTAGATCAACCTCGTTCTACAGTTGATCGTTTTTACGGCAGTCTTCAGATTGACGGTTATTACACCAGAGAGATAATTAGTTTCAATTGGGTTCTTAATGCCTCTGCACAGCAGGATAATCTTGGCTGGACTGATACGGCAGATGTCTATGAGTCCTATTTGAGTATAAAGCCGTCCCCTTTTCTTACTGCAGGTGTCGGCAAGAAATTATACAGGTGGGGTGCGGGATATGCGTGGAATCCAATCGGCTTTATAAATCGTCCCAAAGACCCCAATGATCCGGAAGAGGCGATGGAGGGTTATATAACAACTGAAGTTGATCTAATTAAGAGTTTTTCAGGACCATTACAGACCGTTGCCTTTACCACAGCGATTCTGCCGGTGTGGCAGGGAGTCAATGAAGATTTCGGTGAGATAAACAATGTGAATCTGGCAGCCAAGCTTTATTTTCTGTATCGGGATACGGACATCGATCTGATCTTTTACACAGGTGACAGTCGTTCCACTCGTTATGGCATGGATTTTTCCAGAAATCTGGCTCCAAATTTTGAAATTCACGGAGAGCTTGGCTATGTTCCCGATCAGAAAAGAGTAGTTCTGCAGGATGATGATTCCGCCGTGTTCAGGGAGACTGCGGCAGTCTCCTGTCTCATTGGCCTCCGCTATTTAACTGAAAATGATATAACCGGCATTATTGAATATTACCACAATGATGCCGGATATACCGAAGAAGAGATGGGACGTTTTTTTCAACTCATTTCAGACGGTGAAAACCAGTTTCTTGCCTCAGGCAGCGATCTACTCCTTGAGAGGGCAAGAGACATTGGCCTGAGAAGTTATGGCAGGCCGCAAGCAGGCCGTAATTATCTCTACGCAAGATTTACTCAAAAAGAACCCTTTGATATTCTGTACTTTTCACCCGGTCTTTTCACAATTATCAACCTTGATGACAAGAGTTACTCCATAAGCCCGCAGCTTGTCTATACGGGATTTACCAACTGGGAGTTAAGGCTGCGTTTTTCGTATCTTAATGGAGGGACATCCACTGAGTATGGCGAAAAGATGAACAGTAATAAGCTGGAATTGAGAGTACGCTACTTTTTTTAAGTATAGCAACCAGCTATTTACTTTCAAGCTCGGCCCAATTAACCCCCCAGCGAATATCCACCTTCAGGGGCACAGCAAGATCCATTACGTTTTCCATAGTCTCTTTTACCATTATGCTGATTCTTTTTATCTCTTTTTCAGACGCTTCAATTATCAGCTCATCGTGTACCTGGAGCAACAACCTGCAGGACGTCTTTTCTGCTTGAATATTTGAGTCAACTTCTATCATGGCCAACTTTATTATATCTGCCGCGGTGCCCTGAATAGGTGTATTGATGGCAGTCCTCTCGGCGAATTCTCTCACGGCCCTGACCCTGCTTTTAATGTCAGGGATATAGCGCCTGCGGCCAAGCAGTGTGGTGACGCACTTCTGCTCCTTGGCCTTTTCTACAGTTTCCTTCATGTAGCGTTTTACACCGGGATATTTTTCAAAATAGCGATCGATAAACTCCTTAGCCTGTTTATTCCCAATACCCAGTTCCTTTGCCAGACCAAAGGCGCTTATTCCGTATATTATTCCGAAGTTAACTGTCTTGGCCGCTCTGCGCATTTCGGGCGTAACCATCTCAGGGAATACGCTAAAGACCTCTGCTGCGGTGATACGGTGAATATCTTCATTATTTTTGAAGGCATTTATCAAGGCTTTATCCCCGGAATAGTGTGCGAGGACTCTCAGTTCTATCTGAGAGTAATCTGCGGATAAGAGTAGGTTCCCGGGCGCAGGGATAAAGAGCGCCCTGATTCGTCTGCCTTCTTCTGTCCTGACTGGGATGTTTTGAAGATTAGGATCACTGGATGAGAGCCTGCCGGTGGATGTGACGGTCTGATTAAAAGACGTGTGGACCCGTCCTGTATCGGGATTGACCATCCTCTTTAACCCATCCACATAAGTAGATTTGAGCTTTGACAGATTTCTATAGATAAGGATTTGTTGCGGAAGCTCGTGAGATTGGGCAAGTTCCTTGAGTACATCTACGTCTGTGGAATAACCAGTCTTCTTACGGGTCTTTTTTATCTGAGGAAGTCTGAGTTTTACAAACAATATTTCTGCCAGTTGTTTTGTAGAATTTATATTGAATGGCTCTCCGGCAAGCCTGATAATTTTTTTATCTAGGTCACACAGCCTTTGGGAAAATTCTGTTGACAGCGCATCAAGGCCTTCTCTATCGACAAGAATTCCAGACATCTCCATTTTAGCGATAATCCGTATCAACGGTATTTCAACCCGCTCAAGCAGTTCCCACAGGTTGCTCTCTTTTAACCTTTTCCGCAGTGTGTTGTGTGCCAGAGAAGTTACGTGAACATCTTCGCAGGAATAATCTCTGGCAAGCGGCAGGGGCACATATGCAAAATTTTTCACCCTTTTCTGTGTTTTAGTGACCTCTTTAAAGGATATCATGTGATGCCCCAACACGTCTTGAGCTATCTCGGCAAGGTTGTGACGACGTTTTGAGGGGTTAAGCAAGTAAGAGGCCACCATTGTGTCCATGGATATACCGTTCAGCTCCATCCCATGGTTGGCAAGGACAATCAGATCATACTTTATATTCTGCCCGATTTTTTCTATCTTTCCGTCTGAAAATATGGGCCCCAGGACCTTGGCCACCTGAGATAAATTGAGTTGGGGTTCCTGGCTTTTGTGCCCAATAGGGATATAAGCGGCCTTTGGCGGTGTAATGCAGACGGATATGCCGACAATCTTTGCCTTCATGGGGAATTCACTCGTGGTTTCCGTATCGATGACTAATCTTGAAGCCTTTCGTGCCATCTCTGCCCAGCGGGCAAGATCTGTTTGGGATTGTATCAGCTCGTATTCCTTAAATGAGATGGTCTGTTCCGGAACCATCTGGTCTAAAAAGCGTGTAAGATTGAACTGTTTAAAGAGCTTCCTGAGTCTTTGCTGGTCAGGTGGGCGTCTGCGAAATGCATTGATGTCAAGGGAGACAGCTATGTCGTCTGCCAAGCTTACAAGCTTTCGCCAGAGGTCCAGGCGATCCTTTTGTAATTCAAGACTTTCTTTTAATTTGCCCTTTGGGAGTTCATCCAGATGCATGATGAGATTATCCACTGAGCCGTAATTCTTTATGAGTTTTAGTGCAGTCTTTAAGCCGATTCCGGGCACGCCGGGGATGTTGTCCGAGGTGTCGCCTGTCAGTGTCATTACATCCAGGAATTGAACCGGTTCAAGACCGAATCTTTCATAAAAGTTATCAAGATCTGTAACTTCGTCTTTCATGGAATCCCATATGCTGACTCGTGGTCCGATCAACTGCAGTAGGTCTTTGTCGCCGGAAACAATTATAATGTTCTGATTACCGAGGCGTCGTGCCAGTGTGGCAATTATATCGTCTGCTTCATAGCCTTTTTCCTCGAGCTGTGTGAGCCCCATGGCATTTACTATCTCTTTTACATATGGGATCTGAACGCTCATATCATCAGGCATGGCAGGTCTGTTTGCCTTGTAATCGTTATAGAGGTCGTATCTGAATGTAGGGCCTTTGGCGTCCCAAACCATAGCCACATATTCGGGATCCTTTTCTCTCAGAACCTTCCAGAGCATATTTGTAAGGCCGTATATTACCTTGGTGGGGAATCCATCATGGCTGGTCATGGGCTGACGTATGGCAAAGTAAGCCCTGTAAAGATAGGAACTGCCATCTATAAGGAACAGTGGCGAGCTGGATTTTTGGTTCGTAGTTTGTAGTTCGCAGTTCATAGTTAGTGGTTGTTGGATACCTGTTTCCTCAATGAGCTATTACCTGTGAGCTGTTTCCCAGGGGCAGTTTGTTTGACTTTTTTAAATGATCTAAGTATCCTGAATGGCCGCAAAAGTAAAGAAGGGAGGGCTTTTTTATGTCGACGCTGGTAGTTGTGGGAACGCAGTGGGGTGATGAAGGCAAAGGGAAGATAGTGGACCTCTTAACAGAGTACGCGGATGTCATAGTGCGTTTTCAGGGTGGAAATAATGCCGGCCATACCCTGGTGGTAGACGGCGAAAAATTTATTTTTCACCTTATTCCTTCCGGAATTCTAAATGATGACAAACTCTGCCTGATTGGGAACGGAATTGTAATTGATCCCTCAATCTTTATTCAGGAACTTGATGGGCTTGCCTCAAGAGGCAGGCCTGTAACCGCCGATAGATTGAGACTCAGCTCAAACGCGCATGTCATAATGCCGTACCACAGGGCACTGGACCATGCCAGAGAGGCGGTCATGGCTGAGGGGAAAAGGCTTGGGACTACGGGACGAGGCATAGGCCCGTGCTATGATGACAAAATAGTCAGAAATGGAATCAAGGTAGCGGATCTTCTTGATCCTGAACTCTTTAGAGACAAACTCGAGGATAACGTAAAAGAAAAGAATTTTTATCTTACTGAGTTGCTGAATGCCGATCCACTTGATCCAGAGACCATTTATGGCGAGTTTCAAAATTATGCCGAGCGTCTCGCCCCTTTTGTAGACAATGTCTCTGTATTGATAGATGATGCAATTCATAATGGAAGAAATGTACTTTTTGAGGGTGCTCAAGGTACCCAGCTGGATATTGATCATGGCACCTATCCCTTTGTAACATCCTCAAATACCGTGGCCGGAGCGGCCTGCTGTGGGGCGGGGATAGGTCCCAGTAAGATCGATAAAGTGCTGGGAATTTGCAAGGCCTATACTACAAGGGTAGGTGCCGGTCCTTTTCCAACAGAACTTGAGGACGCGGTTGGAGACCATTTACAGGAAAAGGGGGACGAGTTCGGTTCAACCACAGGCAGGCGCCGTCGCTGTGGGTGGCTTGATGGTGTTGTATTAAAAGACGCCGTCAGGATCAATGGACTGGATGGGCTGGCTATCACAAAACTTGATGTGTTGAGCGGCCTTCCTCAACTCAATATCTGCACTGAATACGATATTAGAGGTACCCGACATTATCATATGCCAGCCAATATCAGCCAGATCAAATCGATAAGGCCGATTAATATGACATTTTCCGGCTGGAAGGAGGACCTTAGCCAGATGAAATTGTTGGACGATTTACCTAAAAAGGCCAGAGACTATCTAAAAATTATAGAAGATATGGCTGAAATACCAATAGTGCTGATTTCAGTGGGTCCAGGAAGGGAACAGACTATTTTTTTAAAAAATCCTTTTGAATAATCGAACAGAATCGCTTTTAAAAGATCCATAAACCAGAGGGAATGAATTGATCGGCATCCTCTATTATATAGGCATTAAAGAGCTTGACTAGGTTGCAATATGGAAATAACATACCGTGAAGTAAGGCAGTTGCGAGAGGACTAGTTTGCGTTTGGCTAGATGTTTTGTCACTGGGCGCTTTTCTGAAAACAAGAAATTCATATATTTTAAATCTAGTTTAAACAAAGGGAAGGGGGTAAACCAAGTGAGACTAAAGAGTGTTTTTGAGAACAACGGTTTTATGCCTGCGAAATATACATGCGATGCCGGTGACCATAGTCCGGAATTTATAATAGAAGATGTGCCTGAAAAGACAAAAAGTTTTGCTATGACAATGGAAGACCGCGACTCTCCAATAAGGGCAATGGTCCACTGGATTATCTTTAATATCCCAGCGGATACAAGAGAAATAAAAGAAAATACGATTCCTTCAGCGAGCATACAGGGCACAAATGATTATGGGAAATGTAGCTATAAAGGGCCCTGTCCGGATTCGGCCATTCATAGGTATGAATTCAAGCTGTTTGCTCTAGACAGAGTCCTTGAGGTCGATGAAAGAACTAAAAAAGCCGAGTTAGAGAATCTAATAAGGGGTCGTACTTTGGCAGAAGCCATATTAACGGGTTTATATTCAAGGGATTAAAAGGCGCGGTTTAATTGACGGCTTATATGGGCATTTTAGACCTTCCTATATTTAGATACACAGGCAAGCCTTGCAATGATATGGCGGCCCATCGATCGGATTTTTGATAATACCGGAGCGGAACGGTAGCTCCGGCTATCAACGGTTTTTGTAAACGGCCCTGAAGAAGGAAGGCGGCTTTTAAATTTTAAAGCCGCCTTACAGATTTTTGGAATATCGGTATAGGGCCAGCGCTATTATTTGATCTCAATCTGTTTTGCCTTCACCTCTTCCTTTTTGGGAAGGGTAATTTTTAAAACCCCGTTATCATAGGATGCCTTTATTTTTTCAGAATTCACCGGTACAGGAACCCTGATAGTCCTGGAAAATGCCCCATAGCGGGTCTCGATGCGGTGGTAATTCTCTTTTTTTTCCTCTGTTTTCTGCTTTTTTTCTCCCTTTATTGTCAACAAATCTCCAGACAGAGATATGTCAATATCCTTAGACTCCATGCCCGGGATTTCTGCCTTTACGATAAGGGAATCCTTTGTCTCTGATACATCAACAGCAGGCATCCATTCCCCTTTCATGGGTAGAAATTCTTTTTCACCGGTCAAATTTCTCCAAAGGTCATCCATCTCCCTTCTAAGATTGCTCAGTTCACGTAATGGTCTCCAAGGTGTAACTTCAAACATGGCATGAACCTCCTTTGTTTCGAATTCGATTCGTTGTATTTAAAAAGAAAATAAGTCCGAGGTCTTTTAAGTCAAGGAATTTCCCCACTCAATTCCTGATTTACAGATATTTTTTGAATGCGTTTATATCGGAAATAGATCTTAGTAGCCTCTTTATTTGCCTGCTTAATAAAAGTAGATATAATAACGTTATATCCAGTTGACATTAAGTAGAGACTAAAGGAGATTGAGATGTATGGCTGAACAAGCTGATAACAAAAGTCCGTTCACTCAACCCTTCAATATAAAAGACTGCGCACTTGTGGCTATGGCCACTGGTTACAAAGCCCAAAACTTGAGAGAATTCAAGGAGGGGTTGCTGAGAGTTCATGAAAGCAGCATATATCATCACTTTTGGGGACGTTTTTTAGAGCCCCAGTTTGACGAACCTGAGTACAGTAATGATTTTGCATCATGGGTATATCGCCGTCTTAACGAAAAGGCCCTGGCAGAGAAGCTGAGTGTCATTGACCCTACTGACTACGAAGATATTGATGCTATAAGGCATGATTTGGTGGAATGTATAGAAGACGTCCTTTACGAAAATGAATTTGTGCCATGGACAAGGGCCGATGAGCAATTTCATTTTGTTCGGTCTCAGATAGTGGTATTGGATACCGGACGTTATATGGAGATACCGTCAGATTTGTCTTTTGCAGTGCCTGAAATGACAATCGGCAGCATATTTTATCACTTTATAGATGCCCGCAGGAGGACAGAAGATGGAAGCGACGACTTTAGCGCCTGGTTGACAGGATGGGGTGATGTATATAATGATCTCAGGCTTAAACTTATGGCTGTCGACCCGTTTTTTTCTTCTTTAAAAGAATTGCGTTTTCAGGTTACCCATGTGCTGGAGGAATACTTTGGCGGAGGGAACTCATGAATGAACTCCTTGACCGCTATGCGGAAGTGACAGGCATGGATGTAATAAATCACATCAGCCAGTTAGCTGCCCCTCTCAAAGGCATGAAGGTTGTTCATGTAAATTCCACCAGGGAAGGCGGAGGAGTGGCCGAGGTCCTCAGAAAACTGGTTCCTATGATGGATGCCCTGGGTCTTGATGTGAAGTGGGAAGTGTTGGAGGGTAACCCTCTTTTTTATCAATGTACCAAGGGATTTCACAATGCCATCCAGGGTTTTCAAATAGATCTGTCCGAGGCCATGTTGGAGGCCTATGAAACAGTTAACGCAGAGAATGCAGAGAGACTCCGGTCTGTCCTGGAAGAGGCTGACTTTGTTTTTATACATGACCCTCAACCGGCGCCATTTCTCAGCTTTTGTCCCAATAGGCGTGGGAAATGGGTATGGAGGTGTCATATAGACTGCAGCCGTCCATATCGTCCGGTATGGAAGTATTTAAGAAAGTGGATCCACAGCTATGATGCCAGTATTTTTTCTCTTGCGCAGTTTGCCCAATTCCTGCCTCATCACCAGTACCTAATCGCCCCCAGCATAGATCCCTTAAGTGAAAAAAATATAGATCTTCCTGAAGAGGAAATAAAAGGAGTCTTTGAGCATTTTGGCCTTAAGCCGGATTTACCCCTTATTTTGCAGGTTTCCCGTTTCGATCGGTTTAAGGATCCCCTCGGCGTGATAGATGCCTTCCGGCAGTCGAGGAAAATGGTGCCTTTGCAACTGGTTTTAGCAGGTGGCGGTGCCACTGATGATCCTGAAGGTGGAAAGGTTCTTGATGAGGTTAGAGAGGCCGCGGAAGATGAAGAAGACATCCATGTGCTGCTTCTTCCGCCTGATGCTCACAGGACGATTAACGCCTTGCAAAGGGCTTCTGATATTGTACTTCAAAAATCCATAAAAGAAGGTTTTGGGTTGACTGTTACAGAGGCAATGTGGAAAGGGAAGCCAGTGATAGGTGGAGATACAGGTGGAATTCGTCTTCAGGTAGTAGATCACTTTACCGGTTTCCGGGTAAGAAGCCCTGAGGGTGCTGCCCTCCGTATCCGTTATCTGCTGCACAATATGGATAAATTGAAGGAGATGGGCTCCAGGGCAAAACGCCTTGTCCTTGAAAATTTTCTTCTGACAAGGCACTTGAGGGAATACCTTGCATTGATGATCGGTGTTCTTCATGGTCTGGAAGACCGGATAGACATGACACGATGAGAGTCTTACCCCGGAGACCAGAGGATTTTGTTGCATATCCCATAGATGATAAGGATGATAAGACCAATACAAGAGGAAGCGGAGGAATTTGTGAAAGAGCCGGTTACCAGGATAATAGCAGTTTCAAACCGTTTGCCTATTCGTCTGGTGAACGGACCGGATGGTTTGGAGATAAAACCCGGGGAGGGAGGTCTTGTGACCGCCCTTGCCCCGGTCTTCAGGAACAGAGGCGGGGTATGGATCGGTTGGTCCGGGGGGAGTGATGACGATGATCTTGCCGGTCTTCTGGAACCTGCGTCTCGTGAGGCTGGATACCGCCTTTATCCTGTACCTCTCTCAGCCGATAAGGTCTGCGATTACTACTATGGATTCTCCAATGAGGTGATCTGGCCCCTGTTTCATGATTTGCAGACTCGTTGCAACTTTAAACCCAGGTATTGGCAGCAATATCTCAATGTAAACCGTAAATTCGCTGAGATTACAACAAAATACAGCACCGAGACCGATTATATATGGGTCCATGACTACCATCTCATGTATATGGCAAAGTCCCTTAAGGAGCTTGGGGTAGAAAGGCGTACCGGATTTTTTCTCCATATCCCCTTTCCGTCTGCGGACATCTTTATGAAACTGCCATGGAGGGCCCAAATTCTCAGGGCACTTCTTGAATATGAACTGGTTGGTTTCCAGACCATGAGGGACCGAAAGAATTTTATTCAGTGCCTACGTTATATCAGCTCAGACATAAGGATTTCCGGAAGGGGGTCTGTTGTTACTGTTATTGTTGGAGACAAGCGGGTCAGGGTGGGTGCCTTTCCTATCAGTATTGACTACGATGCCTTTGCCAGGGATGCAGAATCTAAAGAAGTGGCTGATCTGGCTTGGTATCTTCACGAGGCTTTACCCAATCGCCAGGTAATACTGGGTGTGGACCGGCTTGACTATACTAAGGGCATACCGGAGAGGCTTGAAGCCTTTAAAGACGCGCTTTTCCGTTTCCCTGAACTTCAGGGGAAGACCACATTGGTTCAGGTCGTGGTACCCAGCAGGGAGGAAGTCCCTGAATACCAGACGCTTAAGGCAGAGCTGTACCGTCTTGTTGGTGAAATAAATGGACAGTTTACCCGATCAGGCTGGGTGCCCATACACTATCTCTACAGAAGCCTGGACCGCTCTGAGCTTTTGGCCTATTATCGTTTGGCTGAAATCGCCCTGATTACTCCACTAAAAGATGGGATGAATCTGGTCGCAAAAGAATATTGTGCCTGTAATCTGGAAGAAAACGGTGTGCTTATTCTCAGTGAGTTTGCAGGTGTTGCGGCTCATTTGCATAGGAATGCCATCATGGTTAATCCCTACGATGTCGAGGGTATGTCCAACGCTATTCATGAGGCCTTTCACATGGATCAAACTGAAAGACACAACAGGATGCACAGGCTAAGGGAGATAGTACATCAAAGAGACATTTTCTGGTGGGTAAACAATTTTTTAGAGGCGGCTATTGCCAAAGACCTGCGAGCTTTTCCCGCTATTGAAGATTATATGCCTGACATTACCCTTGTATCTAAGTAGTGTATAACTCTTAGGTGGATAGGTAGAAGGCTGAAGGTTAAGATCCTTGACAGCCTTCAGCCTATTTACCCTATATGCCCTAAGTTTTGTGTAGTCGCTCATGATTTATCCCTAAAAGCCTTCAACCTTCAACCTTTACTTTCTATAGTTTTGAACAATACTTATAGCTGTCCTTTTAACCTCCATGGCAGGGTCGTCCAGAAAAGGTAAAACATGCTCAAGTTCTATTGATTTCATAGCACCCAGGCGCTCAAGGGCCAGGGCCCTTATTTTTGGATTGGGGTCTTTGAGGAAGGACCGATACACTTCCTCATGGCTCCTATGATTATTCAATTGGCCCAGGAGTATGAGTATGTCCAGCTTCAGGGAAGATTCCCCTTGTTCTAATTCTTTTCTGTAAATTTCAGCAACTTCTTTTTGCTTGTCCTTGAATCTCCAAAGATTAAAGAGAATCGCCCTTTTCTGGTCCGGAGAGCAATGCTGCATTCTGTCAAATAAAAGCCCGATTACACGGCTGTCTTTCAGATTACACAATGCACTGACTGCTACTTCCTGTATTTCTTCACAAAGGTCATAGAGACATTCAATCAGGGACAAAGCCGCTCCCATATTACCCTCCCATCCCAGGGCCAATATGGCACGGACTTTAATATCTGTATCTGGATTTTTCAGGTCTGCAATTAATTTTTTAATCAAGGCACGAGGATCATCCAGAAAGGGGCCTATCACGCTAAGGTGCAAAGCCGCCTGATCTCTTAGCTCATCTGGCTCTTCATTGTCACACATAATCTCATATAATGGCCAGTATACATCCTCTTTGGCAAAGCTTCCCAATAACAAGATAATTTCTCGTCTGATTTTAAGCTCACCGAACTTGAGCGCCCGCAGTAACAAAGGTATTGCCCGATCCTTTTCAACAATTATTAGCTCCGGATCAGATATATATTTCCTGGCCTGGATCAGGAGACGTTCCTGAGAGTCAAATGGGATTATGGATGACATAGATTAAAATGCTCAGCCACGCACACTGAATTCCAGATCAAAGCAGAGGTCTTTTTCTTTTGAAACCAGTGATAAGGCCAGGGTCCCTATTTCCGTGATTGTAGCCTTAAGTTGAACAGGTATCACTGTACCCGGCTCAAGTTCTGATGCCTCCATAGATGTCTTAAGAGTGGTTATGGGTTCTATGCTTTCATCCCAGTCATCGATCAGATCTCCGACACTGTCATGCGGCCTGATAGTAGAAGCCAGAAAACGAAATTCAACAGGTTGCCCAACTATGAGTCCGAAAGTCCTTCCCCGCAGGGAGATCGAACCGCCTTCTTCCATGCCCTTAGGAACAACACAAAGGGCCTTTATGGTTGGAGGGAGACCGGGTACTGCCGGCCTGGCACCCTCTATCCCCATGTAGTATGAACGGCCGATACCTCCCCGGATCCTGAGTAGTCCTGCTTCTCTGCGTACAAGGCCGTAATATGATGCCCCCTGTGCTACAGCAAGGTCCAGATCAGGGCTGTCAAGCTCCTTTATTTTAGGAGCTCCTTTTTCATGTAGCCACTGAGAGATAATATCTAATATGCGACGGCGTATAATTCGAGGCTTTAATACCCCTCCGTTGAACAGAATTGCAGTGGGTGCCAGCATATCTTGAGAAGAATCGAATTTATCTTTATGGATGTCAAGAAACCTGGCGAGATGTCTGGTTATAGCCGTATCGTTTACATAGGGCAACCCCATTTCCTGAAGACCTATTCTGGGGCGATATTGAGGCCATTCACTGCTTTTACAGGCAGGGAAAAAACCTTCAAACAGCAATGATTCCAACTGTTTTTTCCCCAGGGCGGTACAGATGGTGCCCCCTACAAGACCTGATCCGCGTCCAGGGATAACCACAGGGATTTCTGAAATCCCTTGATTTGCAAGGAGTTTTTCCTTTGCTATACGAGTACTATACCAGAGTGTCTGCATCTGGAGACAATCAAGCATTATACCCTTGTCTTTCAGGCCTTCACTGAGGCTGTATGCAAGGGCAAGATCCATGTTATCTCCTCCAAGGAGTATGTGCTCTCCCACCGCTACCCTCTCGAGACCGAGTTTTTCCCCTTCGCCGGTGACGCGAATCAGGCTGAAATCAGTAGTGCCTCCTCCTATATCGCAGACCAGTATAAGGTCCCCCGGCCCTACTTCCTCCTTCCATCTATCCCTGCACGCATGGAGCCAGGCATAGAAGGCCGCCTGGGGTTCTTCCAGGAGGGTGATGTTATCAAGGCCTGCTGAACTTGCGGCCTTTACTGTGAGTTCTCTCGCCACTGCGTCAAAAGATGCGGGGATGGTAAGATATATAGCCTGATCTTCCAGTCTGTTTTTGCTTTCCGTGGCAAGGGTATGGTTCCATGCCGCCTTAAGATGGCGCAGATATGAAGCCGAGGCCACAATTGGTGAGAGTTTTTGTACATCTTCCGGGGCGTCTACCGGTAGAATCGGGGCGGTGCGATCTATCCCTGTATGACATAGCCAGCTCTTGGCGGATGCCACAAGCCTTCCAGGGACCTCAGTCCCTCTGGACTTAGCATATGCTCCGACTACCCTGTCACCAAAAGGATTCCATGACATCGTGAGTCTTTCTCCTTGCCTTTCCTGATTACTGGGGAGATAGATAAAGGAAGGAAGAAGATCCTTTTCACCGATTTCTCCCGGGGCTACAAGTTGAGGTACCTGAAAGATATTAATTGGGGCAGTTGTCGGGTCATGTTTTTCCCATGTGTCTATGTAAGAAAGAACACAATTGGTGGTACCAAGGTCTATGCCTACAATGTATCTGGATTCACTCACGATATTTCCACTTCAGCAGGTGCCAGGACATCGGTCTTTCCCGATGCCGTCCATTCGGGCAGGTGTAGTTTAGTGAATTTCCATCCGCAGTGACGGAGTGTTCCTTTAAAAGGGGGATTGCCCCGTATATTGCCGACAAGTTTGATCTGACTGGAGTCAAAATCCTCTTCTATTTCTACTTGGCTTCCTTCGGCGGCCTGAAGCACAGGCGAGAGTCCAAAAACCTCCTTTAATGCGGTCCTGCATCCATGATGGACCTCCCTCACTGCAGCGCCTATTTGGGCATCTTCATAGGGTTCTATGTCTTCCTGCAGGAAGTCAATGAGTCTGCCTTCCCGCTGGAGCAGACCTAAAATTTGGACTGTTGCGATCTTCGATGCAACAGCTGTTTGCTGATTTTGTGATTTGCTGATTTGCTGGTTGAAATCGTCATCAACCATAGATTTATCCGAAGGCGACGCCACTTCAAAACTTGTCGTGATTTTTTCCTCTGTAGGCTTGGTAGCTTTCTCTGCATCCTGGACAGGGGACATTATTTTTTCGGGCCATGATCTTGCCATAAGATAGAAGATAATTCCAATTGCAGGTGGGGCTCCCAGAAGCGCAGGACCGATCCAATTATTCATAAGGGCCGGGTCAAAATAGACTGCTGCACCTGCCAGGATAGCCAGACTGCCGAAACACAAAACTGAACTTATAATTATATTCCTGCTAAATTTACTGTTTTTCATGATTTTATACCTATGAAACAGGGAAAATGTATGGCCTCCCAATATTAAAATTTGCGCTTACTCGGTTTGCCCGCTCGAATACTTAGACGAACACAGACAAACACTTGCATCAATATATAGACACCAAATTCCTAATGGCACCAATCCATTTTTAAAATATTTTCTCTGGCGTTGACTTTTTTGATTCGCACCTTGACCTGTTGGTCCCAGGAGTATCTCTGCCCCGGTATTATTGGAAGTTCCACGGTCATAAGGTAATCCGAAAGTACGGCAAGCAATTTATTGCGACCTGTGTCTATAATCCAGGCGTCAAGAGGCTCATCCATCCTTTTTTCCATGTGCTTCAACAACCAGTAACGGGTCCTTCCCTGACATACTGCAGCTGCGGTATTGAGACCCTGCTGGAGGTATGTAGCAAATTTTATCAGGTCCTCTTTTGTGTGGATTGGCCTGCCTTCTGTAAACATGTGGGTAATCTGCTGCTGCATAAGCAGGTCAACCCCACGTCTTAATGGTGAAGTTATAGTAGTATATACATCCAGACCAAGACCATGATGTATGTCCGGCTCAGTTCCCAGATTACCCTTACTGATGAGTCTTCTTTGTCTTAAATTGGCCAACAGATCAGTTTCTTCTCCAGAGATAATCCGTTCTCTTGGTGGAGGCTGACTTCGGTAAAGAGCCGGGATAGCATGATTTTTCATAAATTGGGCTGCTACAAGATTTGCCAGAATCATGCACTCTGCTATAAGAAAACGGCCTGGCCCAAGACAAGAAAGTTTTGCTTCTACCTCTCCGGTTTCATCGACATGTATGACAAGTTCAGGGATTGGAAGAGGAATGGCTCCGTCTTCGATTCTCTTAGTCTGCCGGGCGACGCAGAGTTCATGGAGAGTGTGGAGTAAATTCCCTTCTGCTATTCTTGCCTCGGCCTCTTCATATGTGAGACGCTCTTTAACATTGATTAAGCTGCGAACTATTCGTTGTGATAGGATGTTTCCTTTCGAGTCTAAATATATAAAAAAGGATAACGTCCTCCGATCCCTTCCAATCTCAAGGCTCCAAGCACTTTGAGAAAGTATTTCAGGGAGCATTGAGATTTTACGGTCCGGCAAATAAATGGTTGTTCCCCTCTGGAGTGCGTCTATAAATAAAGGGGTATCAGATCCTATCTGGAGTCCGATGTCGGTTATATGTACACCGATTTCCCATTCATTATTGACCTTTCTAAAACTCAATGCGTCGTCAAGATCCCGGCTTTCGGGCCCATCTATTGTAAAAGTATGTAGACCGGTAAGGTCCTCTCTAGCTTCTTTTTTTGCATCTACAGGGAATTCCGCCAGTGCTTCCGCCTGTTGAATTACCTCTGCGGGAAAATCGGTGTCTATTTCATACTTGAGTAGCTCAAGATTTTCTTCTTCGTCCCATATTTTTGCCTTGATAAGGGTGTTAAAGGGGGACGCAGGGCTGGTAAGGCCTGCCTGTCTGAACAGTTCCCGAACCAAAACGGCCTGCTCGGATTCATCTCCTTTTATACAGAAGTCTTTAATATTTGTTATCCAGAACGAGATATCCGGTTCTTCAAGCTCTTTAATGGCCTGGTCCCTTTTTAATGAGTTGTCCGACCAAAGGTCTTCAAGCCACCGGCTTCCCCTTATAAGTCGTGCAAAACGCTCTGCCTCTCTGGCACGTTGATTCAGGATTCGCCTGACGGCATCCGGAGATTGGACCTTTATCATCCCCTCCCTGAATTTGAAGTAGGTGTGATCATTTATCACTGCACGGATAAAAGCGGCTTCATGGTCAGGTTCCACTGTCTGCCTATATACAAGTTCAGCCAGTTTTCCCGCAGGCCAGAGTGTCTGTTCGTCTTGAACAAGTTCCCAGAGTTCAGGGATGTTTATCTTTTCTTTCAGCGCCTCTCTTCGAGTATAAATTTCGCATAGTTCTCTGATGCGGATATCTCTTGTTTTGGCGGATATTTGCTGTGTGGATACATGGATAAAGCGGCTGGCAGCCAGGTTTATTTCCCTGCCAAGATGTGTCAGTAAATGATATCTGGCCCCCTTCTTTGCAATACACTGAGCGCAGATAAAGCGCTGGCCTTCCAGGAATTCAACTACCTGGCTAGTAGATATTTTCATTTAGCATAACCGTTCACACTTTTTAGTAGGGCTGGAATAACTACTACCCAAGAGGAAATCAGGGAAGGAGTTTTTTGAGTTCGTCAGCGGCGTAGTTAAGACCATGGTCTGCCAACTGGATGGCAGTAAGCCAGCGTAAGCCCACTTTTTTGTATAATCCTGCCTCCAGAAGATTTTCCATTAATCCCTTTTGTGTCTGATCAAATTTGTGGCGCCAGAGTGTTGTACCGTCTGAAACCTTTATTAGTTGGAGGGTGAAGGCCACAGATGCAGGCCTTTCCACTGAATATTTTGTGCCTATACGATCTTCAAATCTGAAAAGCTGGCTGTACAATACAGCATCTACTTTGAGTTCCTCGCCAAATGCCTGGATCAAGCGGAGCTTGGAAGCCTTTATATCTGAGGCTAACTGAGAATTTAAAAGACCAATGCATCGGCCTTCGGACACGATCAAGAATCTCTGATCATCCTGAAAGTTTTGAAATAAAAGACGGGTTATGTCACCGCTTGCCTCCGGCTCTATCCCGTAAGCCTCGGGGGAAAGGCCGCTCAAGAGGCATTCGGACCTTTTCAGATTAGGTTCGGCAGATGCCCTGTCCATTGGAAGAATCGCAATACGTTTCAGCATTGGAAGTGGAGTCTGCCTTGTATCATCCCCCCTTTGGAAAAAGCCATTGCACCCCTGCAAAAACAAAAAAACGGCAATCAGATAAGATTGCAAAATAAAAGTAAAAACGGCTGGGTATCTTCTAAAATCTATAGGTTTCATGTCTGTTGCCTTTGCAAAACTATTGCATCTAATTTCTTAAAGTTATAGCACCCCCTTGCTGGAAAGAGGACCTTTTAACCTGGAATCAATCTGTGTTGCCTGATCAAGAGCCTTGCCCAAGGCCTTGAAGATCGCTTCTGCAATATGATGGCTGTTTTTTCCATAAGGTACCTGAACATGCATAGTCATACCGCTGTTTATCACCATGGCCCGCAAAAATTCCTCAATCAGTTCAGTATCAAAACTACCTATTTTAGATGTAAGGAACCCTACCTTGTAACTCAGATAAGGTCTATTGCAGATGTCGAGGCTTATACAGGCAAGGGCCTCCTCCATAGGTACGACAGCATTTCCAAACCGCCTTATACCTTTAAAGTCTTTTAATGCCTGGCTCAGCGCCTTTCCCAGACATATCCCTATATCCTCTACCGTATGATGTGCATCTACTTCCAGGTCTCCCATGGCCTTTATATCTAGATCAAAAAAGCCATGTACCGTCCAAAGTGTAAGCATATGGTTCAAAAACCCTACTCCTGTATTTATGGTAGCCTTCCCTTGGCCGTCTATATTAAGATTCAGGTTTATGTCGGTTTCTTTTGTGGTCCTGCTGATTTTTGCATATCTTGACATGGAGTATACCCGCTTGATTATGTAGTAAAATAGTATAAATATCTTGGTTGAGGTTAAGGTGCTTAAAGTGGATTAAGGTTGAGCTGTTTTCTTGTTCCACCTGTCTATATGGACCGCACTTTAGGAATACAACACAACTTTAGGAGCTATTGGCTAACGTTTAAGGTTCTATTTAGGTCACAATAGCCCCTCTGGAGGCACTACTTACCTGCCTTGCATACCGTGCTAAGTATCCTTGAGTTATGCGCGGTTCCATCGGTTTCCAAATGCTTCGCCTTCGATCCAATTCCTTTTCAGCGACCTGAAGGCTCAGTCTCCTTGCAGGGATATCTATTTGTATAATGTCATCCTCTTCGACCAGACCTATTGTGCCTCCGTCAGCAGCCTCTGGCGATATGTGGCCGATAGCTGCACCTTTTGTGCCTCCACTAAATCTGCCGTCGGTTATGAGGGCTACGTCTTTATCAAGTCCCATGCCGACTACAGCTGCGGTAGGGGAGAGCATTTCCGGCATGCCAGGCCCACCTCTTGGACCTTCATATCGGATTACTATTACATCTCCGGCCTTGATTTTATTGTTCAAAATAGCGTCGTATGCTTCATCCTCCGAGTTAAAAATTTTGGCTGGGCCCTCATGTCTCAACATCTCCGGGGCTACTGCGGACTGTTTAACTACTGCACCTTCAGGAGCAAGGTTGCCGTATAGTATGGCAAGGCCTCCTTCTTTATGATAAGGGTCGGTAACAGGGTGAATTATATCCATATTGTTTATTGCTGTGTGCTCAATATTTTTTCCCACCGTCGAGCCCGTAACTGTTTTTATGTCCTTATCTATGACTCCCAGTTTGTCCAGTTCCCCGATTATGGCCTGTATGCCTCCAGCCAGGTCAAGTTCTTGAAGACTGTGCGGGCCTCCAGGTATCATGTTGCATAGATGAGGTGTTTTTGCACTGATTTTATTAAAGATTTCCAATGGAAGGTCTACATCCGCCTCATTTGCGATTGCAGGTACATGAAGCACTGTGTTAGTTGAACATCCCAGAGCCATATCTACAGCAATAGCATTTTTAAATGCGGACAGCGTGGCTATGTCCCTTGGCCTCAAATCCATTTCTACCAAGCGTACTGCTTGGATGCCGGCTAACTTTGCGAGGCGAATCCTTGCGGCAGATATTGCCGGGATAGTACCGTTTCCAGGAAGGGCCAGTCCAAGGGCTTCCGCGAGACAGTTCATCGAGTTTGCAGTAAACATACCTGAACACGAGCCACATGTGGGACAGGACTCATTCTCGATTTCGCATAGTTCAACCTCACTTAGGCTTCCCGCCTTAACTTTACCTATTCCCTCAAATACGGAAATCAGGTTGACCTTTTTCCCCTTCCAGTCTCCTGTGAGCATGGGACCACCAGTTATAGTTATGGCGGGAATATTTAGCCTGAGCATTGCCATAAGCATACCAGGAGTTATCTTGTCGCAGTTCGTTACAAGTGCAAGGCCGTCAAATGGATGGGCCTGTGCCATGAGTTCGACTGAATCAGCTATCAGTTCTCTGCTGGCCAAAGAATATCTCATCCCTAAGTGGTTCATGGCAATGCCGTCGCAGACACCAATTCCACCAAATTCTATAGGGGTTCCGCCTGCCATCCGAATCCCGGCTTTGACTGCATCTGTGATCTGACGTAGATGTATATGGCCGGGGATAATTTCATTAAAGGGATTTGCTACACCTATTAAGGGCCTTTGGAGTTCCTCGTCAGTAAAGCCTATGGCCTTAAACAGCGCCCGGTGGGGTGCCCTTTCCAAACCTTTTTTCATTCGGTCACTACGCATTATATTTTTCCTTTCATTTTCCTCTGAACACTGGACATGGATTTAAGGTTGTGCAACAATGATTTTTACTAATCATATATCTGTTAATGCAGAATGCCAAAATAGGAAAGGGAAATCAAGGCAAAATTAATCTATATCAGAATGGTTTGGTGAAAAGGGTCTTCCCGCATCTTGTTGTTCGGTTTAGATTCTGGTAAAAGATATGGCTATGTTTATTGAGAGTTTACCACATTTTATCGGTTGCAAAGTTTTTAATTCCCGGCATCCTTTGTTTATCAAAGATATAAATGCAAGAATCTGAAGGTTTCAGGCCAGGACAAGATTCTGTATCTGATTTAGAGGTCAGTCTTGGCTATCATTTTGTACGTCCCGAACTCCTGGGACAGGCCCTGACTCATCGTTCATATGCTGTAGAGCATGGGATAGGTGCTTTAGACAACGAACGTTTAGAATTTCTCGGTGATGCCGCCCTGGAGCTTGTAGTCAGCCATCTTCTCTTTGTCCGCCATGGGCAAATGTGCAGGGAAGGTGAGCTAACCCGTATGAGGTCATATTTTGTTAATGAGAGTCAGCTTGCCGCACAGGCCTTTAGGCTTGGACTGGGGTGCCATCTGCGATTGGGCAAAGGTGAAGACAGGAGCGGAGGACGCGAAAAGCCGTCCATCTTATCTGATGCCTTTGAAGCAGTAGTAGGGGCCATCTATCTAGACAGTGGCATAGAAGAGGTTTTTTCTTTTATTGAAAGGTGCTTTGGTGATTTACTTGATCAGGCATTGGAAATAGGACTAAATCAAGATTACAAAAGCAGACTTCAGGAATTGACTCAAGGCCGTTTTCGTAGTGTACCTGTGTATGAGATCGAAAGAGTCAGTGGACCTGATCATCAGCGAATATTCGAGGTGGTAATCAGTTTTAATGGGCAGGCATTACAGAGGGGTAGTGGACGGAGCAAGAAAGAGGCGGAACAGGATGCCGCCCGTAAGGCGCTAAGTATTTTAGATACTTGATTGCATAGTAAAAGTCCTAAGACTTGAATTTTTAGATGGATACAGACACAGACTCGCACCAATCTGGGAGACAGACCGGCTTCCGTTCAGGTTTTGTGGCAATTGTCGGGGCACCAAATGTAGGCAAATCAACGCTTCTTAATCAACTTTTGGGTGAAAAAGTAGCAATTACCACTCCCAAGCCTCAGACCACTCGACGTCAAGTAAGAGGTATACTTACCGGAGACAACTTCCAGGTTGTTTTTGTAGATACACCCGGGATACACAAATCAAACAAACCTCTAAATAAGATATTGGTTCGTTGGGCCATTAAGGCACTTGAAGATGTGGATGCGCTGATATTTATAGTTGATGTAACCCGTCGGCGTAGAGGTCAGGATTTTGCCGTTTTGGACCTTTTAAGAAAGGTCGGGAAACCAGTAGTATTGGTTCTTAATAAAATTGACAAGGTGGCAAAAGAGATTTTGTTGCCCATGATTGATGAATGGAAGGATGCTTATCCCTTTGAAGCAATCGTACCTATATCTGCCAAGTACGACAACGGTGCTTATTATGTGCTTGACGAGATACTAAGATTGCTCTCTGAAGGACCTCAGTTTTTCAATGGGGCACTTATTACCGATCAGTCCAGAGATGATCTTGTAGCTGAATTTATCCGGGAGAAAATTTTTTTGCTTGCAGAACAGGAAATACCTTATTCAACGGCTGTAAATGTTGAGGAGATAGATGATAGTCAGGAAAAGAAAGTCATAAAGATCTCAGCCACTATTTTTGTGGAAAGGCCTTCTCAGAAAGGGATAATTATCGGTAAAAATGCTCGTTTTCTCAAAAAAATTGGAATTCTTGCCAGAGAGGAGCTTGAATCGCTTTGGGGGAAAAAGGTATATATGGATCTTCGAGTAAAAATACTTAAGGACTGGTCCAGAGATGACCGTTCACTTCGTCGTCTGGGTCTTACTACATGAACAGGGAATCCGCCTTTTAAAAAGTGACTTTTATGTCACTCACTAGTTTGTTTGCCGGACTTTTCGGTCTCACTTGGTTTATGGTTGATAAGCCGCCCTTTTAAAAACTGCCTGAAATTACAGCTAAAAAAGTTATTATCATATTAGGCATCATTTTTGCTTAATATGATAATTAAGATCTTATTTGTTATTTCATTTTAGTAAGGGAAAATAATCGTGACCAATTTTCAGCATACAATTAGAAAGTCTGTAAAGGCCTTTGGTATAGGACTGCACTCCGGTAAGAGGGTCTCTTTAAAGATAAATCCTTCTCCGGCCAATACCGGAATTTGTTTTGTACGTACTGATTTAAGCCCTGAAAAGGTTATCCCAGCCCGGACAAGATATGTAGTAGACACCAGATTTGCAACCACTATAGGTAATGAAATGGGGTCTGTTTCAACCATTGAACATCTAATGGCTGCTCTGTCTGGAGCCGGTGTGAATAATGCCTTAATTGAGATTGACGGGCCTGAAGTCCCGGCAATGGATGGTAGTGCCGCGCCATTTCTCACTCTTTTGCAAAAGGCAGGTTTAGAGGCCCAGGATGAGCACATCCAATATATTGAAGTCCTGGAACCAATAATGGTGACAATGGGTGATAAGCTTCTAAGTATTGAACCTTGCAAGAATTTTGTTGTGTCTTTTGAAATAGAGTTTGAACATCCCCTTATTGCTAAACAACGTTTTGTTGAAAAAATCACGTCGCAAACCTTTGCATGCCAAATCAGCAAGGCGAGGACTTTTGGTTTTTTCAATGAAGTGCAGTTGCTGCGAGAAAATGGTTTTGCACGGGGTGGGTCCCTTGAAAACGCTGTGGTTGTGGGCGATAAATCAATATATAATAGTGGAGGCCTTCGTTTTTCTGATGAATTTGTCCGCCATAAGGTCTTGGACTTGATCGGAGACCTTTACCTTTTGGGAGCGCCTATTTTAGGAAAGGTAAAGGCTGTAAAGAGTGGACATGCCCTACATCATATTTTGAATAAAGAATTATTAACCCGTCCCTCTGCTTGGGAGTATGTGGAACAGGATAGAGATTGGGTAATACCATCCTGGGTTGGTCAGAAAGATGATGTGATTTCCGTAGCTGCACCTGCCTGATATATATTATATATTACAATAACATGGGATCACTTTCCATTCAGGAATAGTGTTCAGTTATTATCAGATCGAGTATAACAGTCCATGATTCGCGGTTTGTTTGCTTTTCAATTTTTCAGAGCCGGCATTCCTCATTAATGCCTCTACCGTTAGTAATACCAATGTGATTTTTTTTTGATCTAAACTGCTTTTTATTGGTTTTAACCCCAGGCAGACCGGGTTTTTCCAACATTCATTATTATCCGTAGAATTACTACAATCCAACCTCTTTTCACTCTTGTCCAAAAACGGTTTTTAGCGGAAATTGATTGAAATCATCCTCCTCGTGGGGCAACGTAGACTTGCGAGCAAACAAAACCCCAAAACGAGGAGGACATGGTCATGGTACGATATGCAAGCCTTTTTAGTCAACTTCTTGCTCTATTCAGCCGTCAAGAATTTTATCGGCTGGTTGTGAAACATAGAGCAGAACGCTATTCCAAGGGATATAACTCTTGGGATCATTTTACTGCTATGTTATTTTGCCAATTGGCCCAAGCAAAAAGCCTTCGGGAGATATGTGGTGGATTAGCTTGCTGCATCGGAAAGCTCCGTCATTTGGGATTGAAAGATGCCCCCAAGAAGTCA